>MDSY01052038.1_pt1 | contig 37486 bp, 28 predicted proteins | sample 811131 | NCBI WGS metagenome assembly MDSY01 (sample SAMN05326643, study PRJNA326480) | marine metagenome | isolation source: seawater | place: Atlantic Ocean: South West | collected 2010
ATTAAGTTTTCTGATTTGAATAGGTAACCTTCTGCGTTGTAGGTAACGTTATAGTTTTTACCAGGAGGAAGGATAAATAAATATTTACCTGTTTTTCTGTTTGGCTTAAAAATCCCCACGATTTCCTGCGTTTCATTATCTCTAACAACAATCTCGGCATCCTCTGGAATTGTACCAACTTTATCACCTAAAGTAAAGAAACCTGACATTACTGTCATAGCCTGAACTGGAGGCTTTGGTATCGTAATTAAGTATAAGTCTTTATCACCCATTCCTTCCTCTTTTTCAGATGCATAATATGATCTCTTACCATCAACAGAGGTTGTATAAAATAAGTCATCTTCAGTAGTGTTTATAGGGTATCCAATATTTTCTGGGGTGCTCCATCCTTCTTCACCTAAATCAGTTGCTTGAAAGATATCAAATCCTCCCATTGTTTCATGACCATCTGAAGAAAAGAACAAAGAAACTCCATCAGGATGAATAAATGGTGCTCTATCGTCAAATTCAGTATTAATTTTCGATCCTAGATTTAAAGGATTACTCCATTCTCCATTTGGCAGCATAGTAACTTTGTAAATATCAAAACCACCATAACCTCCCTTTCTATTCGAGGAAAAGTAAATAGTTTTTCCGTTAGCAGAGAAACACGCATGAGTTTCTGACGCTTTAGAGTTTAATGCCTCAAATGGTATAGGTGTACTCCATTCACTACCATTTAATTTTGAATAGTAAATATCTCCTAATGGATCATCTTGAGCAGAATAAATTAATAATTGCTGACCATCCACAGATAGTCCTATTGTTGCTTCATGTCCTGATGAATTAATTTTATTGGAAATTAATTTTGGCTCTTGCCACTTTCCTTCTTTATCTTTTTTAGTGATGTAAATATCTTCAAAGTATTTGAAGTCAATAGGGTCTTTCGCTTGTTTCCCAGTTTCATCATCTGTTTCCTCCTTTAATTTTCGTCTTGAAGTGAATATCATTGTTTGTTCGTCGGCAGATACAACAGGAGCATACTCAGGGTATTTGGTATTTACCTTTTCAATTTTTTTAACAATAATATTGACAGGATTCTCAATTAAAAGCTTCGCGGTATTACAAATTTGGATTTCTCGTTCAACTTCATTTCGCGCTTCCTCGGCAATTGATGTATTAGACGCACCATAAAATTCTTCATATAATTTGAAATTTTCAATAGCTATATCAATTTTATGTTTAATTCTCAAAACTCTTCCGTAGGCTAAATAAGCATCCGCAGGTGCAGAATCGCCAATGTTTTTGTAATAGTCAAACCCTTTTTTGGGATTAAAAGCAGCTACTTTTTCCACCGCTTTTGATAAATAGAAAATAGCTGAATCCATGTCTCTCCTCAGCATTCCTTTGGCATAAGATTCACCTATTTTATATTGAAAGAAACTAGTTTGGTCAACTTCGTTTTTAATATTTCGATAAATTTTTAATGCAAAATCGTAATTCTCGTTAATCCAGTATTCATCTGCAATTGCATATTGTTTCTTAGTTGGCTTTTCTAAAATCTCTTTATTAAAACGCTCATTACTCCTATTGTAAAGAGTCTGGGCTGAAAGGCTTGAAGAAAAAATTGTTATTAGTGATATAGCTGATAATAAAAGTTTCATATTGTCTAATTTTTCAAGAGTTAAAACAAACTCTGTGCAAATTTAATGTATTAACAAAAAATTAACTATTGATGATTTTTTTTCGAAGACTAAAATAGGTTATAATTACCAAATTTGTCTGCTAATGTTGAAATTTTCGAGATAATCACCAACTTTTCTTAAAAAGCTTCCACCTAACATTCCATCTACGACTCTATGGTCGTAGCTCATTGACATAAACATCATTTGACGAATCCCAATGAAATCTCCATCTTTGGTTTCTATGACAGCAGGTTTCTTTTGAATTACTCCGGTTGCTAATATGGCAACCTCAGGTTGGTTAATTATTGGTGTTCCAATTATATTTCCAAAGGTTCCAATATTAGTTATAGTAAATGTACCACCTTGAACGTCATCAGGAGATAGTTTATTATTTCTTGCTTTTTGAGCTAAATCATTTACTGATTTAGCAGTACCTATTAGATTCAGATGATTTGCCCCCTTTACAACTGGAACTATAAGATTCCCTGATGGTAAGGCAACTGCCATTCCAATATTAGCATCTTTTTTAATTCTTATATTATCACCTTCAACACTTACATTAATCATTGGGAAATCCTTTATAGCCTTTGCAACTGCTTCTACAAATATTGGCGTAAAGGTAAGTTTATAGCCCTCTTTTTTAAGAAATTCATCTTTAACTTTATTTCTCCAATTGACAAGATTAGTTACGTCAATTTCTACTACACTAGTAACATGAGGAGCAACTCTTTTAGACTCAACCATATGGTTTGAAATGAGTTTTCTCATTCTGTCCATTTCTATTAAGTCAGAGACTCCAGAAACAGAGCTAATCGATGGCTTTATTTTGTTTAGGTTTGGAGTGTCAATGATTGTTTCGTTTACTTCTGAAATTTCTTGCTTATTTTCAATATAATTAAGAATGTCTGTTTTAGTTACTCTTCCAATTCTTCCAGATCCCTGGATTTGATTGAGCTCATCAAAAGAAAGATTTTCTTTTTTGGCAATACTTTTCACTAGTGGAGAGTAAAATTTGTTTGGTTCACCACCAATATTTTTTGTTGTAATTGTTTTCTCAACCTTTTCAATATGCACTTGAGGAGCATCATAAGCTGAATTTTGAATTGGCTCTTCCTTTTTTATTTCACCTTTTATTTCAATAATGGCAAATGGTTTGCCGATTTTAACAACCTCACCTTCTTTACACAACTTTTTTATTAGAGTACCTTCATAGTCAGAAGGTACTTCAGAGTCAACCTTGTCGGTGGCGATTTCTAAAATACATTCTTCTAATTCCACGAAATCTCCCTCGTTCTTTAGCCATGAAGTTACAGTAGCTTCTGCTACGCTTTCTCCCATTTTAGGCAATAATAGTTCAATTTGAGCCATAAATAATCACTAAAATTATGAACAAAAATAGTTAAAATAAGAGAGTTTAGCAATTAACTCGAGCATAATTAAGCACTTTAGAATTACTATTCATCAATCCTTTTTAACCCTTTTAGTAAGGTTTTAAAATCGTTTAATGTTTGATATTCTTTAGCATATTGAATATTGATTTTTCGCTCTATTTCCTTTTCTAAATTTTCATTTTTAAATCTGTCAATAGGAGATAAAATACCAGTTTTTAGAACTGGCAATTCATTTCTTAAACCAAAATCTTTACTATAACTAACCCAAGTTGCTTTGCCTTTAAACACTTTTGAAATATTTAAAAACATTTTAGATGGGTTCTTCACCAATAGTATTAAAAGCGGAGAAGATATTAAAAGAATAATACTTGATATTATATCAAAAACTCTTTTATTCCTGATGTTCTTTTTTTTGCTTAGAGAATTAAAACCTACTGAATAAAGTTCGCCTGGTGAATCTATGCTCGAACTTCCAAGAATAAATAAAGATTCTGGTGGCGCAATTTTAAATTCTGTGTCATGATTAGACAAGGATTCCATAGTTTCAATAATTTTATTAGATGACAAATCTTTGGCGCAAAATATTACTTCGTCTAAATTATGAATTTGAATGATTTCATTTAATTGATTTAAATTACCGACAAATGATTTGTGCTTGGAATTATCCTCTGAACCAATAAAAATAAAGTTTTGTAAAAGAAAGTTAGATGTTTTCAGCATCTCTTTAACCCTTTCTATTTCCTCACTATTACCAATAATTCCGACATTTTTTCTAGCATTTGAATCTATTTCGAAATCACCATATTTAAAAAAATGTAATAACACCCTAGAGCTAACCAGTACTATTGATGACCATATTGCACTAAAAGCAATAATCGCTCTTGAAAACCTGTATTTTTCGTCAATGAAAGCGTATATAATTAACACAGAAATCGCGCCTACTATAACTCCGTTTAAAACCCTAGCAAGTTTTACTTTGTTTTTATACCCTCCTAAAAGTCCTACGGATAACATAATGATTACTACAATGGCAGGGATGACGTAAAATAGGAATTCATTAGGGTAGAAAAAACCTTTGATTTCAGATTCCCAAATGTGTTTAAACCCTAAAATACCACCCAATAAAAGTGAAGCATCCAAAAGGGGTAGAGTTGATTTTTTAAAAAATCTATTTAGGATTGCAAAAGAGGCTCTAAAATAAATAGCTATTTTAATTAAAAAACTAAAAGTTGTTGCATTTTTAGAAGAGAAATGTTTTTTTGCGAAAATTATCATCGCATTATAAAAAACGAAAACGTAATTTACTGAGCTTTTTTTTGTGCTCTCTCCTTTGTAATGTATTATTCTTGTTTCTGAGAAATAATAATTTTTATATCCACCTTTTACAAGTCTGTAAGATAAATCAATATCCTCACCGTACATGAAAAAATCTTCATCAAGTAAACCAACTTCATCTAATGCAGACTTTCTCATCAACATAAAAGCTCCTGAAAGAATCTCTATTTCATGAGTCTCGTTTTTATTTAAGTGACCGCAATGGTATTTTCCAAAACGTTTACTTTTTGGAAATAAATTAGATAGACCGAATATTTTATAAAAAGCAACAGAGGGAGTAGGAAGACTTCTCTTGGATTCAGGTAAGAAATTACCTTTGCCGTCAACCATCTTGACACCAAGTCCTCCAGCCTGTAGGTTTTTATCCATAAATTTCAACACCTTTTCAAAGGTATCTTCTTCAACAAGTGTATCGGGATTTAGGAGAAGTATATATTCTCCCCTAGATTTTTTTATTGCTAGGTTATTTCCTCTAGAAAAGCCTAAGTTTTCTTTAGATGCTATTAATTTCACTCTAGGAAACTTCTCCTTAACCATTTCAACAGATCCATCAACTGAATTGTTATCAACTACCCAAACATCTCCATCTATATCTTGTAAAGCCTTAAATACACTTTGTAAACACTGCTCTAGGAAGTGTTGAACGTTATAGTTGACAATTATGACAGAAATCTTCAAATACTAAGAAATAAATGGTCTGCAAAAATAATGAAAAATCTACGAAACCAAAATATAAAAATGGGTTAGATTATTTTTTTTAATCCTTTTTAAAAGGTTGGTTTCTCGGTGTTTTAAGTTGAAAATTTATGGATGTTACTTTAAAAGTAAACTTATTACTAGAAATATTAGTGTAACTACTTTTTTTTAGAGTGATTGCAAAATTTCATTATTTTGAAAATAAATGTTCTTTTAAATCACTGAATTTTTTTTGTTTCCAAAGGAAGTAGTCTTTAGCAATAGAACGCTTATAAATACCAATAACATTATTATTAACGAGTTCTATTTTTAATTGCTTTCTGATTTTTAGATATTTTGGAAGCTTAGAATAAAATGAAAAATGAGCTTTAATGATTGCACCAGTATGTTTTAAATCACCTTCAATTAAAAATTTCATTCCAGCTATTCCATCAAGAATTAGTTTTTGAGCCATTGTGACTAAAAACCCTTTTTCAGGATGATTTTTTATTAATAATAGTAAGTTATTCCTGAAGTTGAGGAAGGTTTTTCTTGGACTTAATTTATTTAAAGTTCCACCACCTAAGTGAAACACATGCGATTTACCAACAAGGTTTATTGAATAACCAGCTCTCTGGATTCTCCAACAAAGATCAATTTCTTCCATGTGAGCGAAAAAAAACTCATCAAACCCTTTTAAATTTTTAAAAATATTATTTCTAATAAACATGCATGCCCCAGTTGCCCAAAAAATAGATTGATTAGTATCATACTGTCCATGATCTTCCTCTACTTCATTAAAAATTCTACCTCTGCAAAACGGAAATCCCCACTTGTCTATATAACCACCTCCTGCTCCAGCATATTCAAAATACTTTTTATTTTTATATTGGCGAATCTTGGGCATTGCAGCACCTGATTTTGGGTTGGTGTCCATAAATTCAATAACAGGTTCAATCCAATTTGGAGTTGTTTCAATATCTGAATTTAGTAAAACAAGGTATTCATGGTTAACGCTTTTTAAAGCGTCGTTGTATCCTTTAGCAAAACCGCCGTTTGATTTGTTTTGAACAATTTTTAAATCAGGATACTCTGACTTAAGGAAATTAATACTACTATCTGTCGAATCATTATCAGCTATTATAATTTCTGCATAATTTGGAATAGTTTCTATTACACTTGGTAAAAACTTTTTTAAAAGTTTAACTCCATTCCAATTTAATATTACAACAGCTACTTTTTTCATTCAGAGTGCCAATTTACTAATTACTCTTTAAACGTGTATGAAAGAATATTATCTTAAATTTGATTAAAAATAATTCAAATGTCTGCTTGGGGAGTTTCTAATTTTGAAAATGACACAGCTCTTGATTGGGTTGGTAAAATTGTTAAACAAAAAGATATCAATGTTATTACTAATTCCATTGATAAATTTGTTAACGGGTTTAATGCAGAAGAAACAACCTTAATAAACTGTTCGAAATTCTTAACTATTGCTGAAATATTAGCTGGTTTGCTTGGCAGCCCCGCTGAAGATTTCCCTGAAGAATTAACCGATTGGATCGAATCTAAATACATTAATATTGAGCAATCCACAATTGATACTGCTATAGAAGGTGTCAGATTATTAATGAATGAAAGTGAGGTCAGAGAAATGTATTTAGATTCAGGATATTTTAATTCTTGGGATAAAGCTCAAAAGAATTTAATTAAAAGGTTATCTAAATGATATTATTTGGAAGAAAAGATAAGGTATTGTTGACTAAGGAAATTCCGCCTGAGGTCTGTAAAGATTGTGGTAAAAAAGGAGGTGTTGTAAGTGTTTTTCAAATATATTACCATATTGCAGGTATTCCCTTTGTACCATTAGCAAGGAGAATGGCATCGCAATGTTATTCATGCAGAAAAGTAAACGTCCAGAAGGATTTTTCAGGAAGTCAAAAGGAGGTTGCTATTTTATTGAAGAAAGAATCTAAAACTCCATTATGGACTATGATAGGAGCTGGGTTAATCTTTTTTTATATTTTGGTTCGTTTTTTAATTAAAGGACTTTAATGAGAATTTTTGGAAATAATTTTGATCCAATTGAATCAGACCTGATAGTTTTGCCTATTTGTTGGTCACTAAATTCTGATGTTAATTTTATTAAGAAAATTAAACCTATAATTCATTCATCTAATCAAATTGAATTATTTCACGAGTTTCACGGGGTTCAGGAGGGTTGTAAGATTGCTTTAGATCCTGATTTTATTCAAAGTGAACAATTGGATGAGTTTGTTTCTAGAGCCATAAAAGAAACAAATTGGAAAGATAAAATGCAGTCTAATTCTTCAATTAAATTAATAAACGAAGATTATAGTAAATTAATTTCTTTCGTTGAAGAAAAATCAGAATATTGGATCGAACATGGTAAATTAATATGTTTTTTAGGTGGTGATAATTCTATAAGTTTAGGTTCGACAAAAGGAATTGCTAAATTAAAAAGTGATTTTGGAATTCTACATTTTAGTGAATATCCATGTTTAAAACCGTACAACGGAGAGTTGATAAGTGAGGAAAATACTTTTTATAATATTGGCTCGCAAGTTCCCGAGGTTTCCAAGATAGTAGGGGTAGGGTATTCTTCTATATCGAAAGAAGAGTTTAGAGTACAAAAAGAAAATAGGGAGAAAATTGTTTGGTTTACACACAAGCGTAACCTACAATATCGATTTAAAGGAGAGAGTTTTTCAAAGATTGTTAAACGCTGGGTAAATAACCTTCCTGAGTTTATTTATTTAAGTATAAATTCAACAATATTGAATTTATACTCTCTCGACGAGATTGAATATGTTATTGATGAAATTATAGCATCTAGAAAAAAAATAGTAGGGTTAGATTTATCTGGAACTGATAAAGGTCTTGATGCTCAAAAACAAAAGGAATTATCCAAGTTGTTATATATTACCTGTAAAGCTTATGGAAGATCACGTGGAAAAAAATAAGGTTACAGTTTTAAGTTTTGGGGAAGTACTAATGGATTGTTTTCCTGATAAAAATGTAATTGGTGGAGCTCCTTTTAATGTTGCTGTTCACCTTAAAAGGTTAGGGGAAGAAGCAGGAATTATAACGAAAGTTGGAAAGGATGAGATTGGATTTCAAATTCAGAAAATATTAGAACATGAGATGTTGAATCATCAGCTTCAAATTGATGGTGATTATCCTACTGGAAAAGTTGATGTTACTCTGAAAAATGGACAACCATCATATCATATTCATAAAGGGTGTAGTTGGGAATTTATAGGTGTTGAAGAAGTGGAGGATCCAGTTTATTTTGTATTTGGCTCACTGGCCTTATCATTCCCAAACAATAAAAAAACATTTAAGTCATTTCGTGATCAGTTTTCAGAAACCACTTTTGTTTGCGACATTAATTTACGTGAACCTTTCTTTGATTATGAAACAATCGAACTTTGTTTAAAATCAGCTGATATCCTGAAAATTAATGATGAAGAACTGGAGTATTTGGCCAAAGAATTTGATACGAATAATGTTATTTCATTCTTGAAATATAACTTCAATATTGAAAAGGTATTGCTAACTGAAGGAGCTAAAGGCGCAACTTTGTTTTGGGAAGGCAAAAAGATCACATGCGAAATTAAAAAAATAGAAAATACAGTGGATACAGTAGGAGCAGGAGATTCATTTACCTCAATGTTTTTGTATGGAATAATAAATGGTTCATCTCTTTCTGAAAGTTTACGAATGGCTGCTGATTTTGCGGGGATTATCTGTCAAACCGATGGTGCAGTTCCATCTGATTTAACATTGTATGAAAACTTCAAACTTTGAGAACCTATCCAAAAAATAAATATTATGTGGAAAAATGATTTTTCAATTCAACAAATAAATGAAATGTGTAAAAGCACAATTCATGAGTCATTAGGTATTCAAATTACAAAAAAGGGGATTGATTCTTTGGAAGGAGTCATGCCTGTTGATTCTAGGACGGTTCAGCCCATGAGAATTCTTCATGGAGGAGCAAACGTAGTTTTAGCAGAAAGTTTAGGCAGTATAGCGTCATTATTAATGATTAATAGTGACGCTGAAATTAGTGTTGGATTAGAAATAAATGCAAATCATATAAGATCGGTTGCGTCAGGGATTGTTAAAGGTATTGTTAAACCAATAAATATTGGCAGAAAGATTCATATTTGGGAAATAAGAATATATGACGAAGAAAATAAACTTACATGTATTTCAAGATTAACAGTATCTGTTTTACCGAAAATTTAATAAACTAGATTAATTCAACACAAATGGGGCAATTAGATCAAACTCAGGGATATAAACTTTGAATTTTTCCTCTGTCAATTTATTTTGCATAATATAATAGCCTCTCATTCTACCTACAGGAGAGGTCAAAGAAGTTCCTGATTCATATTTGTGAGTTTTTAGTGGGGTGAGTACTGGTTGCAAACCAATGACTCCATTACCTTCAACTTCATAATGATCTCCTTTCGAATCAAAAACAAACCATTTTCGCGAGAGTAATTTAACACTGAAATTGTTGTTGTTTTTAATAGCTATATTGTAGGAAAATATAAATTCTGATTGTAGAGGTTTTGAAAATTCAGCCTCGTAAATGCTATTCACAATAACTTCAACTCCTTCGGTAGTTAAACTTTCCATCCTACAAAATTAATAAAAGAAAAGATTCGGCGCTACTGATATATAAATCTTTTAACTCCTATTAACGTTTCAGTTAGATCATTGAAGCCTTTAAAATAAAGAAGTATTGTATAAGAATTTTCAGTTTGGTAATGTGTGCCATCAGTGTCTTCCCAACTTAAACTACTTTGTCCAATTTTTCTAGCTGCATAAGCATAATCGTAAACGCCTTGTTTAAGTAAAATATGAGCTTCATAATGTTCAAGGGAATCTTTGTAATACATTTTTAAATTTCTTTCAACCTCCCCATTACCCATCTTTCCAATAATAAAAACAGTACTACTGTCCAACGGAATACTTCTATGAAATCTAAAATGAACAAATGCATAATCTGTTGTTAAATCTGGATCACCAATATTTTGCATACGTTCAATGAAAAAATTCCCATTATGATCCGAAGTCTGTTTGTATTTTAAATATGCTTTTTTAAAATCTTTGGTAGGTATTATATGATAAATTGAATCTTGATAAAAGATTGATTCAACACCAACACCTTGAAGTTTAAGGTCTCTAAAGTCTATTATACGGTATTCATTTCCTGCTTCGAATAAATTTTGTTTTTCATTTGAAAATATAAGTTTATTGTTTTTTACAAACAAAGGTTTTACATCATATTTAGCATTGTCTTGTCTTCCGTTTTGAAGAATAACTGCCCTAAACTCATTAATTGGATTATCGCTAGGCATTAGAGAGTGATTTACATTGAAATTAATAATATGATGAGTATATCTATAGTCAAATTCTATTGGGGTTGTGGGAGTTTGTTCGATTTTCACTTTTGAGTCAACGACGTAAAACTTGTATGTAATCACAATACTTTTAGTTTCTACTTCTTTTACCAAAAGAATGTAATTACCGCTTAATAGAAATTTACAATCATTATTAGGAAATTTTAATTCATAATGAATATAGTTTACTGCGGTATTCTCAGATAATTGAAAGTCTGTAATAAAGTTATCTTCCATACCTTCAATAAAATCATGGTAAAAAATATCTTCTGATTTATTCCAATTAGCATCGCATTTTTGGAAGGTGTAACTATAGTCTTTAACATCATTTTCAAGTAAATCAAAGGAGAAATTTAGAATATCTTGAGTACCTAAGTTTACAATAGGAAGATCGAATTCCAAATTTGAACTTTTCAGTCTCATCGTTTTAATCGCTTTGTCAAACGATTCATTTTTGAATGAATTAGCCAAGCAAGAAGATGCCAAAAAAAATAGTACGACATTAAAAATCAATTTCATACAACTAAAATAAAACTGATAGAGACTAAATGTACTCTAGAATTTTATTTAGAATGATTTTAAATAACATAGCTCGATGGTTAATATTCGTTTTGAAGCCCTTGTTTTTGTTAATTTTGTAGATAGATTCATCACCCAATTACGAAAAAATGTCAGTACAAGTAAAGCTGAGAAAAGGGGCAGACATCAAATTAAAAGGTGTCGCAAACCGTGTTAAAGTTGACGCGAAAGCTTCGACTGTGTTTGCATTAAAGCCCTCTGATTTTCACGGGGTAATCCCAAAATTAACTTTGAGAGAAGGGGCGAAAGTAAAAGCTGGAACTCCAATTTTCTTTGATAAAGAGAACAATGACATTAAATTTTCTTCTCCAGTTTCTGGAGAAATAGTTGAAATTGTTCGTGGTGCGCGTCGTGTGATTCAAGAAATCAGAATTAAGAAAGACGGTGCTAAATCTTCTGAAGAATTTGGTCCGACGGACATAGCATCTTCTTCAATAGAAGAATTAAAATCAAAATTATTGGGATGTGGTTTATGGCCATTTATTAAACAACGTCCTTTCAATTGTATTGCAAACCCTTCTGATGAACCTAAAGCTATATTCGTTTCGGCTTTTGATTCAAGTCCATTAGCTCCTGATTATGATTTTCTTTTAGAAGGAAGAGAAATAGACTTCCAATTAGGTATTGACGCCTTGGCTAAACTATCAAAATCAGGATTTGTTAATTTAAATATTCCTTCTAAAAAAGAAGTTAGATTTAATGAGGAGGATTCATTTGCTTACACTGATGATACCGGAAGAACTTTTGAATTGGATTTTAAAACAGCCTTAAATTCGACGTCTATTGGTAGAGGTTCTTATAAGGCTATAAAAGAAATTGAAGATAAATACAGTCATGCCAGTGATGTTTTCAAAAAAGCTAAAAATGTTATTTTAGGAGAGATTACAGGTCAGCATCCAGCTGGTAATGTTGGTATTCAAATTCATCATATTAATCCAATTAATAAAGGAGAAGTTATTTGGACTGTTAATGCACAAGATGTTGCGATGATTGGGGAATTCTTAAGAACTGGAATGTTAAACGCATCCAAAACTATTGCTCTAACAGGGTCAGAGATCTCAACCCCAAAATATTACAACGTTACTATCGGTCAAAAATTATCTTCAATTCTCGACGGAAATCTTAAAAGGGTAGAGGAATTACCGAGATTTATTTCAGGTAATGCATTAACTGGAACCAAAGTTGATAAGGATGGTTTTTTAGGTTTTTATGATTCTCAAATAACAGTTTTACCTGAAGGTAATCAATATGACCTTTTTGGTTGGGCAATTCCTATTCAGCCTAATAAACTCTCACTAAGTCGTACACTTTGGTCTTGGATTATGCCTAGTAAGGCCTATCGATTAAATACCAACATGAATGGTGAAGCGAGAGCATTTGTTGTAACAGGGGAATATGAAAAAGTATTACCAATGAAGATTTACCCGGTTCAACTATTAAAGTCTTGTTTAGTTGAAGATATTGATGCAATGGAAGGTTTAGGGATTTATGAAATTGTTCCTGAAGATTTGGCATTGTGTGAGTTTGCTTGTACTTCAAAGCAGCCAGTACAGGAAGTACTCCAAGCTGGATTAGACTTGGTAAAAAAAGAATGCGCTTAATTTATATTAGATTCATAAATTCCATTAGATAAAGAAATATGAAGTTTTTAGAAAAACTTGTAGACAAAATGGAACCGAACTTTGAAAAGGGAGGTAAATATGAAAAGTGGTTTCCTCTTTTCGATGGTTTTGCTACATTCTTATTCACGCCAAAGCACACTACTAAAAAAGGAGTGCACATCCGTGATGCAGTAGATTTAAAAAGAACAATGAATACGGTTATTCAGGCTTTAATTCCTTGTTTATTATTTGGTATTTGGAATACAGGCTTCCAACACTACAGCGCTTTGGGTTTAACCGAGGAGTTTGGCTTTTTTGAACAAGTTTTATTTGGTGCAATTAAAGTTCTTCCAGTCGTTATTGTTTCTTACTTAGTAGGTCTTGGAGTAGAGTTTGGATTCTGTATTGCTAAAGGACATCCTATAGAGGAAGGCTTTCTTGTATCAGGAATGTTGATTCCATTGATTGTGCCTGCCGATACGCCTCTTTGGATGGTTGCTGTTGCAACTGCTTTTTCAGTAGTATTTGTCAAAGAAGTTTTTGGAGGTACAGGAATGAATATTCTCAATCCTGCTTTAACTGCTAGAGCATTTTTATTCTTTGCTTATCCAAAACAATTATCAGGAGATAAAGCTTGGGTTAATACAGAATTACCTGATGGCTATAAATTAGGAGAAGACGGTATCATTGTTTTAAATGAAATAGGTCAAAAAGTTGGTGATGTTGATGCCTATGCAGGTGCTACTCAACTTTCCAGATTCAATGCCTCCATTGGGGCAATGAAGGATAAAGCTGAAGAATTAGGTGAGTCTGCAGGTGCTGCAAAGGTAGCTTTTGAGGCGGGTATGGATAAATTAGCTTCAAAGTTTGACTTATGGGAATCATTTGTAGGTATTATACCTGGATCAATCGGTGAAACTTCAATTATTGCAATTCTTATAGGCGCAGGATTATTACTGCATACAGGTGTTGCCTCTTGGAAAATTATGGCATCAGGATTATTCGGTGCTTTTTTCATGACAATTATTTTTAACACTGCAGGTATGAACCCCTACATGACTGTTGGTCCATTGGATCATATTTTTGCTGGAGGGTTTATGTTTGGATTGGTTTTTATGGCAACGGATCCTGTTTCAGCATCTCAAACAGAGTCAGGTAAAGTTATATATGGATTTTTTATCGGACTATTAGCAATAATGATTAGGGTGTTTAATCCAGCTTATCCAGAAGGAATGATGTTGGCAATTCTTTTTATGAATGTAATAGCTCCTTTGATTGATCATTATGTTATTCAAGGGAATATTAAAGAAAGGTTACAGAGATTAAAATTAAATACTGTAAATCACTAAATTTTAAAAGATGGCGGTAAATAAAAATAGTACAGTTTATACAGTTTCATTTGCTTTTTTACTAGTTGTGATTTGTGGAGCGTTATTAGCTTTCCTGGCAACTCAACTTAAGACAATTCAAAAGTCGAATGTTGCAAATGAGAAGAGGCAATTCATTCTATCAGCGGCAGGTTATGCTAGTATGGATACTTTGAAAACATTTGAGAAAAGCGAAATAGAAAAGATTTTTATAGAATCTATAACTCAGCAAGTTTTTGATTTCAATGGACAGCCTGTTTTAGGTAGTAAGGCTTTTGATATTGACATTGTTAAGGAATATAAGGCAACTAAAAATGAACCAAAGACAAGGAAATATCCAGTTTTTACTTACAAAAGAGGTACGACTAAAAAGTACATTATTCCTATGGCTGGAAATGGTCTTTGGGGTCCGATTTGGGCATTTGTTGCTTTGGGAGGAGATCAAAACACAATTGAAGGAGTTGTTTTTGACCATAAAAGTGAAACGCCAGGTTTAGGAGCTAAAATTGCTGAAAAACCATTTATGGAGTTGTTTACTAAAACAACAAAAATGGTTATGAAAGGAGAAAAGTATATGGGAATCAAAGTTGTGAAAGGAGGACTAAAGGAACCTGACCATCAAATTGATGCTATTGCTGGTGCCACCATTACTTCAAATGGTGTTGGAGCTATGATGAAGAAAGGTTTCAAACCTTACATGAAGGCTTGGGATAAAGTAGAAAATAATTAGAGTTTTAAAGTTTTAAATAAATCACAATGAGTACAAAAAAAGAATCATTGTTTTCTAAAAAGAACATGAAATTGATAAAGGATCCTTTAAACGATTCTAACCCAGTTTCAATTCAAGTTTTAGGAATTTGTTCTGCCTTGGCAATTACAATAATGCTAGAAAATGCTTTTGTAATGTCTATGTCCGTATTATTCGTATTAATTGCTGCTAATGTAGTGGTTTCCTTAATTAGGAATTTAATTCCCGACAAAATTAGAATAATTGTGCAATTGGTTATCGTTGCAACATTAGTTATCACTGTTGATCAGATTTTAAAGGCATACGTTTACGAAGTTTCAAAACAACTTTCTGTTTTCGTTGGTTTAATTATTACAAACTGTATTATTATGGGGCGTTTAGAAGCTTTTGCTTTAGGTAACAAGCCAGGACCTGCTTTTTTAGATGCTGTAGGTAATGCATTCGGTTATACTTGGATTTTATTAGTTGTTGGTTTCGTAAGAGAGGTGTTTGGTTCAGGTTCTGTTTGGGGAATAAAGTTTATTGACCCTGAAAGTAGTATGTTAATTGAAAATGGGGGTTGGTATGAACATAATGGTTTAATGCTTTTATCACCAATTGCTTTATTTTTAGTTGCGGCTGTTATTTGGGTTCAGCGTAGTAAAAACAGAAAATTAATTGAAGAAAATTAATATTTATTTAACGAAGAAATTTTAAAAGAAATGTTAGATTACATAAACATAATAGTAAAAAGTATTTTCGTAGAGAACATGATTTTTGCCTATTTTTTAGGTATGTGTTCTTACTTAGCAGTATCGAAGTCGGTAAAAACAGCTTCTGGTCTGGGAGCTGCAGTAATTTTTGTGCTGTGTGTAACTGTTCCTGTAAACTATTTATTAGAGAATTATGTTTTAGCTGAAGGAGCACTTGTATGGTTAGATCCTGCATATGGAATTAGTGGTAGTGAAACTATGGATTTATCTTTTCTATCTTTCATTATGTTTATTGCGGTAGTAGCATCTATTGTTCAGTTGGTTGAAATGATTGTAGAAAAATTCGCACCTGCTTTATATGGTGCATTAGGTATCTTCTTACCCCTTATTGCCGTAAACTGTTCTATACTAGGTGGAGCTTTGTTCATGCAAGAAAGACAATACGCTTCAATAGGTGAGGCTACAGCATTTGCTTTCGGATCAGGTATTGGTTGGTGGATTGCTATTGTTGCGTTAGCAGCAATTAGAGAGAAGATTCGATATTCAAATGTTCCTGCACCATTAAGAGGTTTAGGAATTACCTTTATCATCACCGGTTTAATGGGAATTGCTTTTATGGCATTCCTAGGAATAGAACTTTAATTTAAGATAAGAAAAACTTTTATATTCAAAAGATATGACTATAATTATAAGTGTAGCGGTTTTTTTAGTAGTAGTATTACTGTTGGTATCCCTACTATTATTTGCAAAGGAAAAATTATCTCCATCTGGAAAAGTTAAAATAACTGTTAATGGAGAAAGGGTTATTGAGACTGACGCAGGAGCAACATTATTATCTACTTTAGGGAGTAATAAAATATTCTTACCATCAGCTTGTGGCGGTGGTGGTACTTGTGCTATGTGTGAGTGTCAGGTCCATTCAGGAGGAGGAGAGATTTTACCAACAGAGAAACCGTACTTTTCGAGAAAGCACATAGCCGAAAACTATCGTCTTGGTTGTCAAGTAAAGGTTAAACAAGACATGGAAGTTGAGATTCCAGCAGAGATATTTGGAATTAAAAAATGGGAGTGTGAAGTTATATCAAATTATAATGTTGCAACATTTATTAAAGCTTTTACAGTTAAACTTCCTGAAGGTGAAACTTTAGATTTTGAAGCTGGTGGTTATATTCAAGTTGATGTACCTGAAATAACTGTTGATTTTTCAAATGATATTAATATTGAACCAGACTCCTTCGATCCTGCTGGTCCAGATAAATTTAAAGCTGACTGGGATAGGTTTGGATTATGGGCATTAAAAATGGTTAATCCTGAGCCATGTTTCCGAGCATACTCAATGGCTAACCACCCTGCTGAAGGAAATATTGTTATGTTAACAATACGTATTGCTACACCACCTTGGGATAGAGATAAGAACAATTGGATGGATGTAAATCCTGGGATTTGTTCTTCTTTCGTTTTTTCAAGAAAATTGGGTGATAAGGTTACTATCTCTGGTCCTTACGGAGAGTTTTTTATTAAAGAAACTGAAGCTGAGATGATTTATATCGGAGGTGGAGCAGGAATGGCACCTATGAGATCTCATTTATTCCATCTGTTTCATACCTTAAAAACTGGTAGGAAGGTAACTTATTGGTACGGTGGTAGATCCAAGAAGGAATTGTTTTATGAAGAGGATTTTCGTCAAATCGAACGGGAGTTTCCTAATTTTAAATTTCATATTGTATTATCTGAGCCAGAAGAGGCTGATAACTGGAAAGAGAAGAAAAGTTTAGATGATGAAGGAGATGGTTTCCTTGGATTTGTTCATAATGCTGTTATTGATCATCAATTAAAAGCTCATGACGCTCCTGAAGATATTGAATTTTATTTTTGTGGTCCTCCTATGATGAATCAGGCTGTTATTAAAATGACAGATGACTGGGGAATTCCACCGGAAAACGTTGCTTTTGATGATTTTGGAGGTTAATTAACAAAATTAAAGGTATAAGAAAGAGGGTGAGCAGTTGTTTATCCTTTTTTTATGCCTTTTGGAAAAAACGAATGTTTAGATTTAAATAAAATGTGTAAACTTTACTTTTTATAAAGTGAAGCTATTTTAATAGAATATTAATTTCTTTAGACTGTATTTTCTAAATAGTATTTGCTTCCGAATTTTATACTTTCAACACTTTTATAATAATACCTATGTTAAAGTTAGATTCACCTATTAAAAATAGGTTCTAAAACAGTGTTACTAAATTACTATATTACCAGAAACTCAAATTAAATAGGTTTTAATTTAAATTACGTTTATTTAGCTGTATATGGGAAGGCTTGAAAACATAATATTTCTAGTCATTAAATAGTATTATTTAAGTCAATGTTGTTAGTTCTCTTTATATTTTCATTGATTGAAGGAAATTCAATTTCCTTCAATATGTCCTCTAAATTATAAATTGATCCTCTAAGTGCATTACTAAGGATTATAATAGTATACTCATTTTTAGGTACTCTAATATAGATATTTCTATTTCCGTGCCACCAGCCTGTGTGATAAACAATTTTACCTAATTTTTTATGAAATTTAAGTCTCCAACCTAGCCCATATGATTTGTCTTTCTTTATTTCATTGTAGGGTTTAAAAGCTTCATTCATTAGAGAGTCATTAACAAGGTTTCCGTTTGTTAGCATTTGATCGAACTTGAGGAGATCTTTTGCATTTGTGAAAAACCCTTTATCACCCACAATACCATCTAAATAGTCAAAATTAAAGAGTTTATTTGTTTTCGTATGTCCGAGTACAAGATTCTCAGGGATTAAATTATCTTTTAGGTCGAAAACAAAACTATTCTCCATACCACATTTTTTAATAATCCTTGTATTTAAGACATCAGCATATTTTTGTTTTTCAATCGTTTCAATTATTGAGGCAAGTAAAAGGTAGTTTGTATTACAATAGTTGTGTTTTCTATCCGGTGGAAAATAATTTCCTGGATTATGAAAATCCATTACGCAAAGAACTGTATCGTTATAAATTAAATGTTTTTTGTCATCTATCATGTCATCGCAATAGTAGTAATACTGAGTAAGTCCTGACCTATGAGAGAGTAAGTCTTTAACGGTGATATGACTGTAATGCTTGGGTAGATTCGGTAGGTATTTAGTGATTGTATCGATTATTTTAAGTTTCCCTTCTTCAATTAATTGTAAAATAACAGTTGCTGTAATTGGTTTAGTAATACTTGCTAATTGTAAAACTGAGTTCTCCTCAAGTTTAATCCTTCTTTTAATATTTGAATAACCAGATGTCGTGTCAAAAATAATTTGACCTTTTTTTGCTATAATAATATGACCATTAAACCTTCTTTTTTCAACGAATTTTTTGAAGTAATTTCTGATACTTCGTATCTCATCATCAGGAATTTTATTTTCTAGAAGGCTGTCTATTATTAATTGAGGATTACTTTCTTTTTCGGAAATTTCTGTACTTTTCAAGCATGTTGATTCAGCACATGCTAAAACAATTAAACTAACGATAAGAAGATGCCAAGTTTTCATAAAAGAATAGTAAATATAACATGTTATAATTATAATTTCAATTCTCCATTCAATCCGAAAACAAAATTGAACATATATTTTTTAATTAACTGAGTTGTTTATCTTTGATATTAACTAGTAACCTTAAAGTCTGTTTTTGGAATAGTTATTGGTTTAAAAACTATGAATTAACAACATTTGAACATGATTATATTTTCACGAGGAGGGAAGTATTTGTCTTTTTTGTTTTTAGTAATTGTTTTGGTCGCTTGTAATGCATCTCGAACATATACTAAAAAAGCTGATAAATTAGCGGAAGCGGGTATTCATCAAGAGGCTGTTGAATATTATATTTATGCGTTAAATAAAGATAGATCAAATGTGGATGCTCAAATAGGTTTGAGGAAAAGTGGATCTGAGGTAATGTCTAAATATCAATCAAAATTTTTTAAGGAATACAATGTGAATAATTTTCGTGGATCTGTTTACACCTTTATTGAATTTGAGAAATTTCAAAAAAGAACTGCATTTTATAATGCTGAATTATCGATTCCGAATCAAGTGATAGAAGATTATAAAATCGCTAAAGAGAAATATTTAGAGGAGGAATTCGAGAAGGCTAATCAATTAATGTCTGAAGAACAATTTGAAGAAGCAGAGGCTGTTTTCCACGAAATTCAAAAAATCGAACCAACTTATAAAGGTTCTGATTTAGAAAAGTTAAAGGAGATTGCTCAATTAGAGCCACCATACAGAAGAGGTAATGAGTTTTTAGATTTAGAAAAAAACAGATCTGCTTATTATGAGTTCAAAAAAGTAACTGATAAGAATTCAAATTACAAAGATTCAAAGTCAAAGCTTGATGAGGCTCTCGAATTAGCTCAATATCCAATCGCCGTCTTAAAATTCAAAAACTTTTCAGGAAATAGAGGTGGTGCTGCAATAATTGAAGCAAACATGATTAATGACCTTTTGTCAAATAAAAGTCCATTCGTTAAAGTTTTAGATAGAACTCATATGGACAAGTTATTAAACGAACAATATTTAGCTATGAACGGTTGGGTTGAAGGTAGTGGAGCTGTTAAAACTGGTCAGATACTTGGAGCGAAAGCTATTTTGAGTGGAAAGCTTTTGTCTGTTAATACAGAGGTGCGTTCACCTCAAGTTATGCGTAAAAAGGCATACAAAAGAAGAATTGAAAAAGTATATAACAAAGAGACTAAAAAAACTGAAACTAAGTATTTTTATGACAAGGTGTATTACAATACTTATGAAGGTTTTAATAAAGTAACAGTTTCATTTCAGTATATATTAGTCTCAGCAGAAACTGGAGAAGTTTTGGCTTCTGGCATTCAAGAAAAAGTTGCTAGAAGTGATGTTAGTTATAATACTTATAATGGAAATTATCAAAATTTATATCCAGGTACTTGGGATGTTAGATTTCAAAAATCAACAAATGATAGGGTTTATACCAGTAGATATAGAGTGGTAAATTTCAGAAAAGGTTTTACAGCTTCAAAAAATTTAAAGTCATCTTCTAATTTAAGAGAAGATGCTTTTAAGTTTATAGGTAATGCTTTAGCTAACAAGATTTATAGCTTTAATCCAGAAGATTAATGAAAAGGTATTTAATATATATAATATGTCTCTTTTTTATAATTTGTTGTAAATCAACAGGAGAAAAACACTTTTCAAGTAAAAAGGCACCTCATTGGGTTGGTTACACACCTGTTAATACTGATTACTACATTGGTATTTATAGTGTTTCAAAAACGGGTGCTGATTTCAGGGGGAAAGCAAAACAAGGTGCTTTGGAAAGCTTGGCAAGTGAAATCTCTGTTAAAATATCAGGTGAGTCTGTATTAAAAACCTTAGAAACCGGAAATTCTTTTAACCAAGACTACAAGCAAAATATAAGAATTAAAACTACCGAAGAAATTGAAGGTTACGAATTAGTTGGTACGTGGGAAAATGATTTGGAATATTGGGTTTATTACAGGTTATCTAAAGTTAAATATGCACAAATTAAAAGAGAGAAAATAGAACATGCTTTAAATATTGGAAAAGACTTTTTCTATAGGGCTAAAGAAAATCATGATAAAAACAACTATCATGAAGCTTTTGTATTGAGTATAAAAGCCTTAGAAAGTGTTAGTAAATATCTTGATCAACCACTTAAAACTTCAATAGGGGGCAAAAATATTTATTTTGCAACTGAAGTAATGAGCTATACCCAGGAAATGGTAGGTGAGATTAGAATAGTTCCTGGTAAAAGAGAATTATCTGTTTTGTTAGGAGATGTTCTTGGTGTTGATGAAGCTTACTTTGTGGTAAGGAGTGATAAAGGTGTTCCGCTTTCTCAAATTCCTTTGAAGTGCGAGCATAAAGCTGTTTTTTTTAAGAATTATAATATTCAAACGAATGCCTTTGGACATGCAGGGGTTTCTATTGGTGAAATTAAACAAAGCAAGAAAGAGCAATTTATAACAGCAAAGTTAGATTTTGAGGAATTAGCCTTCAATCAAACTAAAGATAAAATTGTACTTAAGTTATTAAATTATATACCTGCTAAAACAGCTCAAATTAAATTAAATGTTCGTGCTCCGAATGTATATGTAATTTCAAATGAAAAAGAGTTTGGAAGAAAAATAAACCCTTTGATTACGCCAGTCGCAAAGCAAGTTTTGACTTCAAGGGGTTTAAAGGTTGTTAATAAAAAATCCGATGCTGATTTGATAATGGTTATTACATCTAATACTAAACTTCTGGGAAGTCATGGAGGGACCTATCAAGTTGAATTAAAAGGAAATATTGAAGTGAAAAAAGTTCTCGGAGGAGAAGTAGTTTTTTTGGAGGTAATTCAATCAAGTAAAGGGTTACAATTAAATAAAAAAAGAGCCTCATTGGATGCCTACTCGAAAGCGGAAACTTACGTAAAAAGAAGGTTGATTCCAAAATTAGCTAATCAATATTTTGCGTTTTAAGAATGATTAAACTTCCTGAAAATTATAAGGCATTTATTTTTGATTTAGATGGGACATTAGCTGATACAATGCCCCTTCATTACAAAGCTTGTCAAATAGTTTGTAAGAGAGAGGGATTTGATTTCCCTGAAGATTATTTTTATCAAGAGGCAGGTAAGCCAACACTTGAAGTATTCAGGAATTTGGTTGAAAAATTAGGGAAAAGACTTGATGGTAATTTACTAGGACAAGCGAAAGAGATGGTGTTTTTGGAGCTTATTCCATCTGTTAAGCCAATAGAAATAATTGCAGAAATAGCAAGGTCACATAAAGGTCATATTCCAATGGCTATAGGTAGTGGAGGACAAAGATATTCTGTAGAATTAACATTAAAAATGATATCGTTTAAAGGCTTTTTTGATTCTGTTATAAGTTGTGATGATGTTGAAAACCATAAGCCTCACCCAGAAACTTTTCTTAAAGCAGCTGAGGAAATGGGGGTTGATCCTAAATATTGCGTTGTTTTTGAAGATGGAGATTTAGGTATTCAAGCTGCATTGTCAGCGGGTATGATGGTTATTGATGTGAGAGATTATTTATAAATTACTTCTTGAGTTAAACTATTGTTTTTTTTATTCGTTTTAAAACTTATGATTGTATTAGGTTTAATGTCAGGTACAAGTTTAGATGGTTTAGATTTGGCATTAGTGGAGTTTTCTAATGGTGGAAAAACCTTTAATTTAATTTCAGCTGAAACAATAAAGTACAGTCCAAAATGGTATGACACTTTAAGCAACGTTAGAAAACTTTCGGGCAATAAATTAACAGAATTAAATGTTAATTATGGGAAGTATTTGGGTGCTCAGATTAATCTATTTTTAAAAGGTAAACAGCAACCCAAACTAATTTCATCACATGGCCATACCGTTTTTCACCAACCTCATTTGGGTTACACACTTCAAATAGGATCACTTAACGAAATAGCCTTACTTACGAATATAAAAACAGTTGGTGATTTCAGAACTTTAGATATTTCAAAAGGTGGGCAAGGAGCTCCATTAGTTCCCATAGGAGATGAGTTCTTATTTCCTGATTATACTTATTGTGTAAATCTGGGAGGTATATCTAATTATAGTCATAAACTAAATGGAAAAAGAATAGCGCAAGATATTTCTCCATGTAATATTGTCTCGAACTTTTTAGCAAAAGATATTGGACTTGACTTTGATGATAACGGAGATCTTGGTAGAATTGGGAAGGTGCAAATTCAATTATTAAATGAAATGTCAAATTGGTCTTATTATAAGAAAGGAAAAAGCTTAGGTATTGAAGATTTAGAAAAAGACTTCTTGTCAATTATTAATCAATCAAGTTATTCGGTTCAAGATAAGCTTTCTACTTACTATGAACACTTAGGTCAAATTATAGGACCTTTTTTAAAGGGGATAGGTACTAAATCTTTATTCACAGGTGGTGGCGTAAAAAACAGTTATTTAATTGAAAGGATAAAGACTTATTCGGAATCTGAGTTAATAGTGCCGAATATTGAAATTATCGATTTTAAGGAAGCAATAATTTTTGCTTTGCTAGGATATTTAAGGATCAATAAAGAGATTAATATTTTAAGTTCTGTTACGGGTGCTTCAAGTGATTCAAGTGCGGGTGTAATTATTCAAGTATAATTAACAGAAAGTAAAGTGCATAAAAAAGGCTTCCTTAGGGAAGCCTTTAGTAATCAAGTAAAAAAATATTTTATACTAGTTTTACATCAACTGCGTTAAGACCTTTACGTCCATCTGCAACATCGAAAGTAACTTCGTCATTTTCTTTAACTTCATCAACTAATCCAGAAACGTGAACAAAAATGTCATTTCCTGTGTCTTCGTCTACAATAAATCCAAAACCTTTTGAATCATTGAAAAATTTTACTGTACCTTTTGCCATTGTAATATAATATAATAAATAATGGGCGCAAGATACGTAATTATTTAATTAGCAGCACGTTTTTTTTAAAAAAAACACAAAAAAAGAAGTATTCTACTGTCTTTTTTGTCTAATAGCATCGATTTCAACACTTTCTTCCACATTGTCTCGTTGATAACAATACCTTGGCTTAAAGTTTGAAGAGTCATCACAGTAGTATTTTTAGTAATAGATTAAACTGTCTTGGTGCGAATTTACCTTGTGTCCTATTGTTGCTCCTCAGTTTTTAAAGACAAATTATCTCAGATGAAATTAATAAGAAAAATTGTAGTCCTTGTATTAATCTTTTTTGGAAGTGATTTATGTGCTCAGCAAAGTTTAGTTTACGCACATGATAATGCTGATTTTAAAAGAGCAAAAGAACTTTTTGACGCTAAGAAGTATGTGACAGCCCAGCGTAAATTCAAGCAGATTTATATTAAAATAGAAGAGCCCCATTCGGAGGTGAAAATGAATGCTGAGTATTATATTGCTTTGTGCGCGCTAGAGCTTTTTAATAAAGATGCTGAATATTTATTTATAAGATTTATTGAAAATCATCCACAAAGTCCCAAGGTTAGAAAAGCTCGTTTTCAATTAGGTCAGTACAATTATAGAAAAAAACACTGGTCAACAACCATTAAATGGTTTGAACAAGTTGATGAAAATGATTTAGAGTTGAATGAAATTCCTGAATTTCAATTTAAATATGGTTATGCTCTGTTTAGAAAGAAGAAGTTTGCTGATGCTCAAAAGCTTTTTCATAAGTCTAAAGATGTTGAAAGTGATTACCAAAAGTCATCACAGTTTTATTTTGCACATTTATCTTATAAGTTTAATTATAATGAAATAGCTTACCTAGAGTTTAAGGCATTAGAAAACGACTCTGTATTTGCCCCAATTGTACCATATTATATAACGCAGATTTTATATTTACAAAATAAGAATGAAGAGTTAGTTAAATATGGGGGTTTATTTTCTAAAAAAGCAAATACTAAAAGGGCTCCTGAAATTGCAAGATTAGTAGGTGAAGGATTTTATAAACTTGAGAAGTATGATAGTACAATTGTTTATTTTGAGCAGTTTAAGCAGAAGGTAAGTAAAATGGATACAATGGCTTACTTTCAGTTAGGTTATGCTTACTACAGGCAAGGTTTATTTGAAAAGGCGCTTGAAAACTTCAATAGTTCATCAGACGACGAAACAAGTATCGGTCAATTATCAATGTATTATTCAGGAGATTGTTATATAAATATTGATAATAAACAAGCGGCAAGAAGGGCTTTCAGAAATGCTCACAAGAATCACCATGATTTCGATATTACTGAAAATGCCTTGTTTAACTATGCAAAGCTATCGTTTGAACTGGATATCGATCCTTATCATGAAAGTATAATGGCATTAGAAAATTATATTAGCCATTATCCGATGTCGGCCAATGTTGATAGAGCTCAGAAAATACTTCTTAATGTTTATTTAAATACTAAAGATTATCCAAGGGCTATTAGAGCACTTGAATCAATTAAGGATAAAGGTCCTGATCTTAATTATGCTTATCAAAAAGTAACTTATTATAGAGGTATTCAAGAATTTAATAACCAAGGAGTGGGATTTGTAAATAGGAAAAAACTAGATAATTATAAAAGAGCCATTCAAGATTTTGATAAGTCATTAAATAATCCTGAAGATTTAGAAATTACTGCATTAGCAAACTATTGGAAGGCAGAAGCTATGTATCGTTTAGGTTATTTTAAAGGAGCTTTACAACAATATGAAGTCTTTAAGAAGTCACCTGGAGCAATTCTTTTAAATGAGTATAAGGAAGTTGATTATCAATTAGGTTATACAAATCTAAGGTTAAGAGATTACGGTCCTGCAATTAAAGCCTTTAGAAACTACATAAACAAACATTTAAAAGACGCCTCATTATCGGATAAAGTAAAAGATGCTTTTTTAAGAACAGGTGATGCGTATTTAATTCTTAGTAATGGCCTTTCAGGAGCCGATAAACAAAATGAATTAATCCATGCCGTTAAATATTATAAAAAAGCAATTCAGTTTGGAGAAAGGGAGACCGATTATGGATACTTTCAATTAGGTCAAACATATCAGTTGCTAAATAAATATGAGTTAGAGGCAGAGGCGTTTGAGAATTTGATTTTTAAATATCCAGATAGTAGATATATTGACGATGCTAAATTTAAAGCTGGAGATGTTTATTATCAGAGGTTGGCTAAATTTGATATAGCATATAAATACTTTGATGATATTGTTACTAATCACTCGAATAATACAGGGTTAGTTCAACAGTCGTTGAATAAAATGGCAAATATTAAACGTGATAAAAAGTTGTTTGAAGAATCTGCAGTTTTATTTGAATCTGCAGCCAATAAAGATCCAAGAAGTGTTTACGCATCAGATGCTTTGAGAGGATTAAAACAGGTTTCAACTTTCGATTTAAATGATGCTAACAGGTACTTGAGTTTCAGACAAAATTTAGGCCTACCTGACGAGACTGATGGAGTCAGAGATACGTTGAATTTTGAAAGTGCAAAAGGTGTTTATATAAATAAGGATTTTAAAAGAGCGATCAATAAGCTTGTTGCCTACACTAGTGAGTTTCCAAATGGAATATTTCTTAATGATGCTAATTATATGATGGCTGAAAGCTACTATAAACTTGAAAATAAAAATCAAGCTTTACCTTATTTCGATAAAGTAATTGATGCTCCTTATGGAGAATGGACGGAAGAATCTTTGTATAAAGCATCGGCGATCTATATGGGGAATAAGGATTATCAGAAAGCGATTGGTAGATTTTTATTATTACTTGTAAAAACCGAATACGATGTTTACGAGAAAGATGCTCTTGTGGGTTTGATGATTGCTTACAACGAACTGGATGAATTTGATAAGACTGCTAAATATGCATTAGAAGTTGAAGGTAATAGTTTAGTTGGGAATTCAAATAAATTTCTAGCTAGATTACTACTAGGGAATGCATATTTTAATGCGCACAAATATGATTTAGCTTATGCTGCATATGAAAAAATTGCAGGAGAAACACAAAAGGTAATGGCTGCTGAGGCGTTGTATCAAATGTCATATATCCAGTATTTAAAAGAAGATTATAAGTTAAGTCAAGATTTAGTGATTCGATTGTTAAAGGAATTTTCCAACTATCCTTTTTGGTACTCTAAAGGTTATATTTTATTAGGCGATATTTTGGTTAAAAATGAAGCTTATGTTGATGCGAAATATGTTCTTAAAAATGTTTTAGAACACACTTCCGATACCTTGATTATTGCTGAGGTAAATAAGCGCTTAGATAAAATAAAGGCGATTGAAGAAGCTGCATTGAAACCAGTAGAAAAGGAAGATGTTTTTATTGATTTAGGTAATAACGAAAATGTAAGTGAAGAATTATTTGATGTTGAGGAAGAAAAGGATGAGGAACCTTTAGATTCTTTGAAATTTGAAACAACTGCTCCAGCAGATTCTCTAAAGCAAAAATAAAATGAAAATTAGTTTTAAAAATATAGTTCCATTACTGGTTTTATTTACTAGTGCCTTAAATGCGCAAGTATTGGAAAATGATACTATTAAAGGAAAGGTTGATGGTTCTATAATAAAGTTAGATGGAGATGGAAAAGTAACCGTTAATTACGGTAATAAAATTGGTGATGATCCATTTTACAAGGATTCGGCTAAAATTGAAACAGAAGTAAAATATAACTTCCTCGATAAAAAAGCGACTTCTGATTTTAAGGTTAAAACAATTAAAGCACCTAGAATTCGAATTGTTGAACCTTTAGATAAAATTAGAAAGAGATACGTCGCATTTGGTATTAATGATTTTAATACAATTCCTATGGCTGAGTTAAGCTATACCACTTTAAGGAATCGTGAATATAGCGCTGGTTTTGATTTGAGTCATTTTTCTCAAAAACAAGATGTAGGAGCACCAATTAAAGCACTTTACGGTAATTCAACTGTTGCGCTTTACGGTAAGAAATTTTATGATGGAAAAACCGTTTATGGAAGTGCTGATTATGAAAACAATGTATTTAACTTTTATGGTTATAATGCTGATCAATTTTTATCATCCACTAAAAAGGATTTTCAAAGAGGAGTTGGTAAGTTTAATTTGACTGCGGGATTCAAAAGCAATTTAAAGGATGAATCAAAATGGGGGTATGATTTAAATTTAAATTACAATGAACTTTCATTAGACCATATGATTACCGTTGAAAATAAGGTTGATTTAAATACAAATATTAATAAATACATGGAATGGAAAAAGTTTGATTGGTTCAAAGGTGTTTTTAATTTAAACCATCAAGTAAGTTATTTAAATTCAGAACGTCCTTTAAGTAATCATAAATCATTTTTATTTAATTTGTTCCCATCATTTGATTTGAAACTAAAAGAACTTGACCTTACAGTTGGAGGAAAAGTTTTTTATCAAACTGACAATAAAAAATTAAATGGAATGTTTTACTTAGAAGGCGACTTCGCTTTTGTTAAAGATGTTTTACACATATTTGGTAGATTTCAAAATGATTACAAACGATTATCTTATTTAGACTATGTTTATGAAAATCCATTTGTAGCAAATTATCAAGAGATTTTAAATGTAAATACGCCTATTGATTTTATGGGGGGAGTAAAAGGAGCATTTAGTTCAAATTCAAGTTTTAGTCTTGGATTTAGATACCGTGATTATAAATCTATGCCATTGTATTACAACTTAAGTTCAAATCCAACTATGGAGTTTAATATTGTCAGTGATGCTGTTATTAATCGTCAAGGTTTCGCCGAATTTATTAGCGAAGGTAAAAAGCTTGATCTCATAACAAGAGCCGAGTATAATTTATATGATGTTTATAAAAATGAAGCTTATCATTTACCTGCTTTTTATGGTGAAACAAGATTTAGCTACAAAATGCAAGATAAGTTTGTAATAGGTACAGATTTGTTTTTGTACGGTAAGCAATTAGCATTAGAATCTTTTGATTCTAATGGTCGACCCTCTACAAAGACTTTAGATGCTATTTTTGACTTCAATATTGACATCAAATATAATTATTCTGAAAAGTTAGGAGCGTTTTTCAAAACAAATAACATCTTAAATACGAAGCATGTTCGTTGGGATCAATATGCTAATTATGGTTTTAACGTTTTAGTTGGTGTCGATTATAACTTTTAATAATGAGAGTCAAGGTTCTTCTTTTTCTTCTTTTTGTTTGCGGTATTTTCCATTTCACATTCGCAAAGAAAATTAGTCCTGAAGAGTATATCAGTAAATATAAAGATGATGCTATAAAGGAAATGAATAGAGCAGGTGTTCCTGCTAGTATAACCTTAGCTCAAGGTATGCTTGAAAGTGGTAATGGTAACAGTGAATTGGCCAGAAAAGCTAAAAATCATTTTGGGATAAAATGTCACTCTAGTTGGAATGGACCAATTTATAGAGTTGATGATGATAAAAAAGATGAGTGTTTTAGAAAGTACAAAACTGTTTGGCAATCTTACAGAGATCATTCTGATTTTCTGAAAGGAGGCAAGAGATATGCCTTTTTGTTTGAGTTAAAACAAACTGATTACAAGGGGTGGAGCCGTGGATTAAAAAAAGCTGGTTATGCAACCAATAAAAGATATGCTAATTTACTGATTGATATAATTGAGCGGCATAACTTGAACCAGTTTGTTAAGAAAAAACGATTTAGAAATAGGGATAAGGTGCAAGTTGGGGAAGAAGCTGGAATTATTGAAGAAGTAAATAATAGAAGTCGCGCTCGTTTAGAGGAAGAAGGGGACGATAATTTTGAGATAGAAGTTGGAGGGAATAGTAGGCGCGTTAAAAAATCACCTAATTGGATTAATTATATTGAAGTAAAAAGTGGAGACACCTATTACAGTTTGGCAAAAACGTTTAATATTCCGATCAAACGTTTATATAAATACAATGAATGTAATTCAGATACATTATTAAAAATAGGAACCCTTATTTACCTTCAGCCTAAGAAGGCAAAAGGAACTCAAAAAGTTTATGTGTTTAAACCTGGGGATGATATTTACAGAGTTTCTCAAGAATTTGGCATAAAATTGAAGCATATTTATAAAAGGAATAAATGGACACCTAGCTATAAACCTATTGCAGGAGAAAAGGTTTTGTTGAAGGGTAGGCGAAAATAAAAATATTTTAAAATCGTCTTTAAATTGTTTTTTGCTGTTCAATTCAATTTTTTCATATAAATCCGTTTTCGGGTTAAACCCTAATAAATTTTATTTTTCCAATATCACTCGTCCCCCAATTTAGTGTGGGGTATAATATTTTAAAATATAATTTATTTTTAAAGAGTTTTGTAAAAAAAAATAGCTTAAAATATGTGTTAGGACGTGTTTTTAAGGGGCTGTTTGCATTTTGTATTATATCGATGTATTTTTGCAAACTAATTTTGATTTCAAATCGAATAAAATGAAGACCGAGAAGAGATGGGTTGTATCCTTTGCCCTAATAGCAGTAGTTTCAATAGTTGCATTATTTTGGAAAAATATTTCTCTAGTCATTTTCTCTGAAGATTACGTAGCTAACTTAAAAGATAGTTTTTTACCAGCAGGTTCTTTTGATGCTGCTGATACTGCTTGGGTTCTTACTTCTGCATGCTTAGTATTATTAATGACTCCAGGTCTCTCATTCTTTTATGGAGGAATGGTGGGTAGAAAAAATATCATTTCAACAATGTTTCAGTCATTCATTTGCTTAGGCCTAGTGAGTATAATTTGGGTTGTAATTGGTTTTGGTTTAGCATTCGGTGATCCTATTCTGAGTTTTACAAGTGTAATTCAAGGAAAAGAAGTAACCCACAGTTTACTTGGTAATCCTTTTTCTTATACTTTTTTTGAATTTGTTGAAGAGTTTGGAAGCTCACCTCATAAAAGAATGGCATCAACAATACCCTTTGTATTATTTGCTATTTTTCAAATGAAGTTTGCCATTATAACACCTGCGATTATAACGGGATCATTTGCTGAAAGAGTTCGTTTTATTTCATATTTAATATTCATTAGCATTTTTGTTGTAGTAATATACTCTCCATTATGCCACTGGGTTTGGCATCCTGATGGAATGTTAAATACATATTTTGGCGTTAAAGATTTTGCAGGAGGAACTGTAGTTCATATGTCAGCTGGTTTTGCAGCATTAGCTGGTGCAATTATTTTAGGTAAGAGAAAAAGTAAGGAAAATATTCCAACAAATATTCCTTTTGTTCTTCTAGGAACAGGTATGCTATGGTTTGGTTGGTTTGGATTTAATGCCGGTTCAGCTTTAGGGGTAAATGGAGATGCTGTTTTAGCATTTATAACAACTAATTCAGCATCAGCAACAGCAATGCTAACATGGATTTTTTTTGATAGGATAAACGGAAGAAAAGTATCCGCATTAGGAGCTTGTATTGGTGCTGTTGTTGGACTTGTTGCAATTACTCCTGCAGCTGGTTTTGTCTCCGTAACCGAAGCGATATTTTTCGGTTTTATTACTTCAATAGTTTCTAATTCAATAGTCAATTGGGAGAGGATGCAGAAATTGGATGATACACTGGATGTTTTTGCCTGTCATGGTGTAGGGGGGATAATGGGAATGATTCTCACTGCAATATTTGCTCATGGTGAGGGTTCAAGCCTTTTGCATGGACATAATGGTGAATTAGGATGGAGCATTTTTGGTTACCATATGATTGCTTTAGCTTTAGTTTCGGTATTTACTTTTGGTGGTTCTTGGGTATTGTATAGGATTACTGATAATATTATTCCATTGAGAGTTTCTGAGGCAGCTGAGGATATGGGGTTAGATTTATCACAGCACGATGAACAATTGAACCCTGAATCAGAGACAACATTAGGATAAATTAAATAAGAGTAGTTTGTTTTAGTATCCAAAGAGTCTATTTTACATCAAAATAGTTGCCTAACTGGAAGTCTTTTTTTTAGGAAAAAGCAAAATAGCGTCATGATTAAAAGGCTATACTCATCTGGTGAGGCGAAAACCTAAGTAATTGGATGCTAAAGATAAATCCTATTACTTTAACTCAGCCACAGCAAATTCTGTACTCTCGTTATGAAGCCTGTCAACGGCACTAACAACGTACTTGTAGCAATTAGAAATTATCGCTGTTGAATCGGTGAATTCATTATTTTTTTGAATACTTATAATTTTATTAGCAAGTTTTGTATTTATTACTTCATCTTCCTTGAACCTGTAAACAACATAATAAGCAGCTGAGTCACCTGTTAATTTGTATTTAGGAGCCCTCCAGTTTAAAACAATACTTGATTCATTAAACTTGACTTTAAGTTTAATAGGTTTAGAAGGTGCTACACTATCAATCCAATTCATGGGAGGTATTAGAGAAGGATATTTATAGATCGATTCTCCCATCTTCTCTTTAAAGTTTTTGTGGTTACTTACAAATGCATTAGCTCTAAAATAAATACTTCCATTTACCTTGTTATTTCGTCTACCTATTTCAACTTGCTTAACTAATTCCTCAGTCCCAAATCCATACTTATAGTTTGTGTTTAGCTTATAAATAGCGTGACCTAAATAGATGTGCCTATCATAATCTGTATCAGTCCACCAATTCACTAGGTTGCTAAAATTAGTGTATTTACTGGAAGTGCCTCCATACAGTTGAGGCGCCATATAATCAACCCAATTCTCTTCAATCCAAAGCTTAGTATCGCAGTATAAATTATCATAACTCGTTTGTCCGCTTTTGGTGACGCTTCCTTCGGGATCTTGATCTTTATTTCTCCAAACAGCATATGGACTAATACCAAATTTTACATGAGCTTTTTCAATTTTTATTGCTTGATTAACTTCCTGTACCAGAAGGTTAATGTTATCTCGCCGCCAATTAGCTATCGACTTACATCCTCTGGAATATTTCTCAAACTCTTTGCCATCTGGAATTTTCTGACCAGCTATTGTGTAAGGGTAAAAGTAATCATCAAAGTGAACACCATCAATGTCATAATTTCTAACAACCTCTTTAACCACTTCACAAATGTAAGCCCTTACTTCAGGTATTCCAGGATTGTAGTATACTGTATTTCCATATTGGAAAAACCACTCTGGTTTCTTTTTCGTAATATGGTCTTTGGCAACGCTAGAAAATTTAATATGTGAAATAGCTCTAAAAGGATTAAACCAAGCATGAAATTCCATGTTTCTCTTATGACATTCCTTAACCATAAAAGCTAAAGGATCAAATTCATTATCAGGTGCTTTCCCCTGTTCGCCTGTTAACCATTCACTCCAAGGGGATAGTTCACTTTTATAAAAAGCATCTGAGGAAGCCCTAATCTGTCCTATTACTGCATTTATGGAGTTGGCTTCAAATTGATCAACAATCGTTAAAAATTCGGTTTTTTGTTGAAAGGAAGTCAGTCCTCGCTTACTTGGCCAATCAAGATTTGTTAATGTAGTAATCCAAGCTGATCTTAATTCACGTTTTGGATGATTAATTAAAAGAAGTTCCTCAGGATTAGGAGCTAACGAATTTATAAGCTCCAAAGGCTTTATTTTTGGTTTAGCACTAATGGGACCAGTTCCTCCAGAAATAAAACTTGCGCAACTTAAAGCTAAAATAGCAACCGTAAGAATTTGTAAATTTTTCATATCCCTCAATTACAAAAATAGGAGGTCAAAAGTCAAATAGCTATACTAATTCAATTTTGTTATAAACATTATTCAGTTTTAAAGATTGAAGTTTAAAACTATTTCAATTGATGATTTTTTAAATTGAAAATATCTGTCAAAATTTCGCTTGAAAAAGTTTAATCCGTCAAAAAGACATTGACAATCAAATACTTCTGCCGTTTTTGCACCATAATGTTTGTGAAATATAATTGGAATACACTTTGAACAAAGTTTTTTAATTCTAAGATTATAACATAAAAACATCCAATATGAATTTTAACAATTTCACCATAAAATCTCAAGAAGTCGTTCAAAGAGCTCAACAAATAGCAATAGGTAATGATACTCAAACAATAGAGTTAGGTCATATTTTAAAAGGAGCCTTTGAAGTTGACGAAAATGTAATTCCTTTCATCTTTAACAAGTTGGGCGTTAATATTAATGCAGTAGAGCAAGCATTAGATCGAATTATTGGTGGCTACCCCAAAATATCAGGTAATAACGCAACTTTCTCAAGGTTTGCTAATGAGGCTGTAAATAAGGCAGCGAATTTCGCAGAAAAATCAAAAGATGAATTTGTTTCAATAGAACATTTACTTTTCGGATTAATGAACACTTCTGATAGCGCTTCACAACTGTTAAAAGATAGTGGATTAACCGAAAAAGGATTGAAAGCTGCAATTCATGAATTAACAAAAGGAGAGAGAGTTACTTCTCAATCTCAAGAAAACACATATAATTCTCTTGAGAAGTTTGCTAAAAACTTAAATAAGCTAGCAAAGGATGGAAAACTTGATCCTGTAATTGGAAGAGATGATGAGATAAGGAGGGTTCTTCAAATATTATCTAGAAGAACGAAAAATAATCCAATTTTAATAGGTGAACCAGGAGTAGGGAAAACGGCAATTGCCGAGGGTATTGCGCACAGGATTATTAATGGAGATGTTCCCGATAATTTAAAAGATAAACTTTTTTATTCTCTTGATATGGGGTCTCTAATTGCAGGAGCAAAATATAAAGGAGAGTTTGAAGAAAGATTAAAATCTGTAGTTAAGGAAGTAACTACAAGTAATGGAGATATTCTACTCTTTATAGATGAGATCCATACCTTAGTGGGTGCTGGTGGAAGCGGAGACGGAGCAATGGACGCAGCTAACATACTAAAACCCGCTTTAGCTAGGGGAGAACTACGTGCGGTGGGAGCTACAACTCTTAATGAATATCAAAAATATTTTGAAAAGGATAAAGCCTTAGAAAGGCGATTCCAAAAAGTGCTAGTTGATGAACCGCAAACTGAAGATGCTATTTCCATTCTTCGTGGAATTAAAGAAAAGTATGAAATACATCATAAAGTTCAAATCAAAGATGAAGCTATTATTGCTGCAGTTGAACTTTCTCAACGTTACATCAGTGATAGATTCTTACCAGATAAGGCAATTGATTTAATTGATGAAGCGGCATCTAAACTCAGGATGGAAATTAATTCTAAGCCGGAGGAATTGGAGTTAATTGAAAGAAAGATTCTTCAACTTGAAATTGAAAGAGAAGCGATAAAAAGAGAAGGGGCTAGTGCTAAGCTTGAAAATATAAAAGTTGAGTTAGCTGATTTAACTGACGCTAAAAATGAACTTAAAGCTAAATGGGAGGCAGAAAAAACTGTTGTTGATGGAATTCAACAAGCAAAAAGCGATGAGGAAACTTTTAAATTAGAAGCTGAAAAAGCTGAACGGTCTGGAGATTATGGAAAAGTAGCCGAACTACGTTACGGTAAGATAAAAGAGGCAAAAGCTGTTCAAAATGAATTAAAACTAAAGTTGGCAGAAATTCAGAGCAACGAGAAAATGGTAAAAGAGGAAGTGGATTATGAAGAAATTGCTGATGTAATAAGTAAATGGACAGGAATACCAATTACTAAATTGGTAGAAGCAGAGGTTGAAAAACTACTAAAACTCGAAGAAGAGTTACATAAAACTGTAGTTGGTCAAGATGATGCTATTGCAGCAGTTGCCGATGCTGTTAGGCGAAACCGCGCAGGGCTTCAAGATGAAAATCGTCCAATTGGATCATTTATATTTTTAGGAACAACAGGGGTTGGTAAAACTGAGTTAGCTAAAGCGTTAAGTGAATATTTATTTAATGATCGTAATGCAATGGTGAGAATTGATATGAGTGAATATCAAGAAAAGCATTCTATTTCAAGATTAGTTGGTTCTCCTCCCGGTTATGTTGGTTATGATGAAGGTGGTCAACTAACCGAAGCAGTAAGAAGAAAGCCATATTCAGTCGTTTTATTCGATGAAATAGAGAAGGCTCACCCTGATGTTTTTAACACGTTACTTCAAGTGTTGGATGATGGTCGATTAACAGATAATAAAGGGAGGGTTGTTAATTTTAAAAACACCATTTTAATATTAACTTCAAATATAGGTTCTACTATCATTCAAGGGAATTATGAAAATGCAAAGTTGGAGGACTTAGACAAAATAGGAGAGAAAACAAAGGTTGAGGTATTTGAGTTATTAAAGCAAACAATGCGTCCAGAGTTCTTAAATAGAATAGATGAGACAATTATGTTTACACCGCTAAGTTTAAGTGAGATTTCAGGAATAGTTAAAATATTATTTAAAGACATTCAAGATCGGTTAGCAAAGCAAAATGTAAACCTTTCGGCAACTGATTTTGCTTTTGAAGAGTTGGCACGATTAGGGTATGATCCTCAATTTGGGGCTCGGCCAATAAAAAGAGTAATCCAAAAAGAGGTTTTAAATCCGCTCTCTAAATTAATACTAAAGCAAGAAGTAAAACCAGGAAGCAGCATCAGGCTAGATGTATTTGAAGAAGGAAAGTTTGTGTTCCGTCCATCAGAAATGCTTTTAAAAGCAGAAGATATTGTTGATTTAGACAAAATAGCAAAAGGTTAAAACATAAATTAATCACTCTAACCTTAATTTTTTAAACTAAATTATTAAAAAATAAAAGCTACTTAAGGGGAAGCTTTTAATTAAATAACTCAATAACTGATACTTAAAATAGTTTTAGAGAAAAAAAGTTTTTTTTAAAAATTCTTTGCTAACTAAGATTCTAATTGTATATTTGTCCTCCCTTTGAAAAACGATTATTTTTCAATTAAGGGCGATTAGCTCAGCTGGTTCAGAGCACCTGCCTTACAAGCAGGGGGTCATAGGTTCGAATCCTATATCGCCCACCAAATAAACACAAGCCTTTCAGGATTATTCTTGAGAGGCTTTTTTGTTTACGTGCATACAATTTGCATACAAAACCGATTTAATGTGGAATAGTCAATATCTATTCAAGTAAATAAAGAAAAGGAATATTAGATGTATTAAATGGATATGACGCCCTTGAAAAAGGAATAAAATAAAGAAAGGAGGTTTTCGGAAACAATAAAAAGAGTTAATAATATCCTGTATTGATTTAAAAACAAGAGACAATGATAAAAAACTTTAAAAAATTAAATAAAGGCACTAAAGTTTGTTACTGATATTGTCTTTTTTACCACTTTTTTTATGTTCTTTCTGAAACATGCTTTAGAAAATATGATCTCAACGATTGATTACAAACATATATGTATGAACCCTTAATTCCACGATACATTAGGGTCTTATAAATCTTAACTATGTATTCAAGAAGTTCACTATCACTATTTACAGCTTGCTTACCTTTTGAATCAAAATACTTTGATTTATTTATTTCAATCTTACCTGTAGATTCATTGTAATCAATTTCTTCCCCAAAGATAACTCCAACATAGTTTAAGTCATAACCCTGAACAGTATGGATGCATCCCATTTCATTAACATCAGTTCTTGAATTAATCCAATCGGA
>MDSY01104166.1_pt1 | contig 37478 bp, 36 predicted proteins | sample 811131 | NCBI WGS metagenome assembly MDSY01 (sample SAMN05326643, study PRJNA326480) | marine metagenome | isolation source: seawater | place: Atlantic Ocean: South West | collected 2010
CACCTCAAAACTAGTTCTTCCTATAGAGCCGTGGTAGACGACCACGTTGATAGGCTGGATGGGGAAGCGCAGTAATGCGTGTAGCTGACCAGTACTAATAGCTCAATTGGCTTGATTTATGCACTGAAAAAAATTTTTACAAAATTTTTATTGATTAGATTATATTAGGCATTTGATGAATTTAAAAAATGAAACTCCAAAGCATTATGACGAGAAATATTTTGCTTGGCAAAAAATCATAGGAAAATTTGGTGGTGCAGCAAATAAATTCAAATTTGAAAAAAATATTACTCCTAATCATGTAGTTTTAGACTTTGGTTGTGGTGGAGGTTACTTACTTAAAAATTTTGCCTACAATAAAAAAATAGGTATTGAACCTAACCCAATAGCTAGAACACAAGCTTTAGAAAATGGTTTAAATAAAGTTTATTCAAAAACTGATGATTGTGTGAAAGATTTTAAAGGCCAGGTAGATTTAATAATTTCAAATCATGCCCTTGAACATACAACCTCACCATTAGAAGAAATTAAATTACTTAAAGGTTTATTAAAAGATAATGGTAAAATTCATTTTGTAGTTCCTTGTGAGAACATACTGTATTCATATAAACCAAAAACAGATAGAAATTACCATTTATATAGCTGGAGTCCTATGGCTTTAGGAAATTTATTTAATGAAGCAGGATTTGAAGTCATTTATTCAAAATCACTTTATCATAAATGGCCACCATACTATCGGAAAATAGCATCATTATTGGGTCCATTTCTTTTTAACATTATATGTAGGTTATATAGCCACATTGCAAGACACTGGTTTCAGGTAGAAGTTCTAGCAGTTAAAAAAAAATAATTTTTTCGTAAGGTATAATTAATGGAAATTAAACTATTCAGGTCTTCAACAGTTGGAATAATAGGTAAAAATTATAAATTACTTACTGATCCCTGGCTTACAGATGGTGAATATTATGGTTCTTGGTCTCACTATCCTAAATATAAAATTGAGGATAATCTAGATGAATTGAATTCTTATAATGCAATTTATATTAGCCATATTCACCCAGACCATTGCTCCACAGAAACACTCAAGAAATTAGATAAAAATATTCCAATTTATATAAGCGATTATCATTCTAAGTTTTTAAAATTTAAAATTGAAAGATTAGGATTTAAAGTGTGGGAACTTTCAAATGGTAAAAGACATAATTTGAGCAGTGATTTTAACTTAACAATTTATCCTGCGGATAATTGTGATCCTGAATTATGTTATAAATTTAACGGATGTGGTAAATTTGAACCTGATATAAAGGGGTCTCAACAAATAGATAGTCTTAGCGTAATTGATGATGGGAAATTTTCTATCTTAAATGTTAATGATTGCCCATATGATTTAGCAAAACACACTATTAGTGAAAAAGTATTAAAAGACTTCAGCAGTCCAGATGTTTTATTAACAGGATACGGAGGAGCAGGTCCCTACCCACAATGCTTTGAAAATCTTTCAATTGATCAAAAATTAATAGAAAGTAAAAAAAAAGAAAAAAATTTTCTTAAGCAAGCATTAGATTTTATAAAATTAACGAACCCAAAATACTATCTTCCTTTTGCAGGCACCTATGTTTTGACTGGTAAATTAAATATTTTACAAAATATAAGAGGAGTACCATCAATTGATCAGGCATATAATTTTTTATTCAAAGAAGTTAAAAAATTGGGCCTAAAAAAAGAGCCTAAATCAATTATGCTGAATACTGACCAGAGTTACAATTTTTTAAAAAATAAATACTCAAAAGAATATAAAAAGATAAATTTAAAAGATTTCAAAAATTATCAAGAAAATTATTTGAAAGACATAAAACTAGATTATGAAGATGATGAATTAATTCTAGAGGAGGTTTTATTTGAAAATGCTAATAAAGCTATGCAAAACTATATAAATAAAAAGCAAGAACTAAACTTAGACATCAATAGTGACATATATATTAAAACAACAAAAAAATTTATTAAAATATTTAATGATAAAGATAAAATAGATTTTATAGATCATAATCAAATTGATGATTCTAAAAATTATGTGATTTATGATTTAGATACTAAATTATTAAATAGAATATTAAAAGGACCAAAGTACGCACATTGGAATAATGCCGAAATAGGATCACATATTAAATTTTTTAGATCACCAGATATATTTGAAAGAAGTCTTTACTATTCTATGAATTTTTTTCACATCTAATTTTTAGTTAGATTCTTTTTTTTAATTTCATTAAAAATTGTTTTTGAAACAAGATTGTAACCTTCAACATTATAATGACCCCTCTGCTTAAAAGGAAATAATGATAAGGGACTATTGTGTTTATTAAACAAGCTTTTGTGAATATCAATAATAGGAATTTTGAGTCCTTTAACAATTCTCAAAATTTTTGAATAGTGATTATCATAATTTAATTGTTTGTATCTTAAATAACTTGGCAAATATACAAAGTATAACTGTGATTCATGTTTTAGTGCTAGTTTATTCGCCTCTCCTAAAACAAACTCAAAACTATCAATAGACTCACCATTTTGTTCTTGAAGGAAATTGTAAGGACTAAATAAAATTTTTCTTAAATTATATAATTTTATCAATTTTATAAGATAAAGAAATCTAGGCTCTTTTTCTAAAACTTGAGTTCTTGAAAAATGTTTTGCCTCAATTTCCATTATTTTAATATTTTTTCTATCTATCTCTTCTTGTCTAAAAAAAAGATTTTGAGAAAAATCATTATCATTCAGATATTTAATTAGGGTTTTGTCTTTTAATTCTTTGGTCAACCCATCAAGATCATTTCCTTCAAAATAAAACCACAATATGTATTTTGCTTTTATGTATGGTAAATATTCTTTTAAGGTGGCATATTCAATTAAAGTATCATTACCTTTATAGCCTAAATTAATTACACCATTTTTATTATTTTTTAATTTTATCAAATTAGAGGCAATATTGTTTTCTGGGTTTACACATGAACCATGTGTAAATGAATCTCCAACTAATAAATAATCTATGTTTTTTTTATCCCATTCAGAATTTTTATTATTGAAACCGTGTCTATCACTGATATATTTTGTGTAATATCCGTTTTCATTACAGTCTAAAGTAAGTGAGTTTGATATTCCTGACAAAGGAAACAGATTTTTATTAGAACTCGTAAGCGATGAAGATAATTCTTCTCCCATTATATTTTTTGAATGTACCTGTGGTGGTATAGGGACAACTACTTTCTCATTATTTTTATTTAGTTCTTCAAATACTTCTTTCCTATCTCTTAAATCAAAATTTTTACCAGTTTTTTCTTTGTAGTTTTTAATCTTATCAGTCATGCCATCAAATGACCCTAGATATATTTCATAAGCATAAAGACTGAATACTACTGAGAAAAAAATTATAAAAATATATATCTTTATGACTTTGCTTATGAAAAAACTAATTAATGAAAATAAAAAAATAGCTAAAGCAGTTAAATAAAACTTGTAATAATAAATTGAACTTGATCTTTCCCAGAAAATAAAATCACGATAAAGTGTGTAACTAAATAAAATAAAAGAAATAGATATAAAAAGAATTATAAAAAACTTTGAAAATTTATCCATATTTGAATTTTTTTATATCCTCATTAGTAATTTTTCCATAATGCAATGCTGAAGAGATAATAATACCAGAAAAAATATTCTGATACTTTTTTATTTGATCAAAAGAGATGAAACCTCCATTAATTAAAAAAGGTATATTTTTTTTTTCATTAATGATTTTAATTATCTCTTCATCTTCATCAATACCATTGAGCTTTCCATCATTGTTTATATTGTTTAAAATAATCTCACCTACTTCAATTTCTTCTAAGTAGTCTATAGAATCTTTTAAATTCAAATTAGTTTTTGATCTGGCCATTGTATGAAAAGTTTCATATTTATTTTCTACTTTTTTATATTCGATAGAAGCAACTACTGAAGTTGATCCAAAGGTTTTGATTATTTTCTTTGTTTCTTTTATATCTTCATGAAAAAGAGTGTTTAATATAATTTTTTCAGCTCCATTCTTTATTAAGTCTTTAGCATCATTAAGTTTCTTTACTCCTCCACCTGCCATTATGGGAATATTGCAATATTTATTTAATCTTTTTAAAAAATCTAAATCTATTTTTGTGTTATATAAAGGGCTGGTTGGGCTTAAGATTACAATTTCATCAATATCAAAATTTACATATTTTTTAATATATTCTTCTGGATTGCCAATTTTTCTAACGCCATCATACCTAATACTTTTAATTAAGTCATTTTGTTTAATATCTAGTTTAGCAATTACTCTCATACTCTATATATTTGAAAAATTTTTTAAAAAATGTAGACCATTTTCTTTACTTAATTCTGGGTGAAACTGCGCTGCAATTATATTTTTTTTTATTACTATTGCTGTTAAGTTCTGACCTTCTAAATTGCTCTCACAGCTAATTGCTTCTTTATCAGATACCTCAATATAAAATTTATGTAAAAAATAATATTCACTGTCATTTGAAATCTTATAAAATAAGTTTTCGAGCAAAGTATTTTTGATTAAATTATCTTTAAATTTTATTTTTTTAAAACCCACATTTAAATTGACTTTATATTTGTCATAAATATTTTTTACACTACCATTTATTAAGCCCATGGAATTGCTTTGTGACTCCTCTGAAAAATTCATCATAACTTGAGCTCCCAAACAGATACCGAGCAAGTAATTATTTTTAACTTTAAGAAACTTTTGAAGTTTTATCTTTAGTTCATCATTAAAATTCATTAGCGTATTCATGTTTCCAATTCCAGGCAATATAAGCTTATTAGATTGAATAATACATTGATCAATATCTGAAGATATAAATGGATCAATGCCAATTTTTTGTACAGATCTTGTTAAAGACGTTATATTTGAAGTTCCTGTGTCTAATATACTTAACAACATAAATTTAACTTATATTAAATATCAAATTACATAAATGTTTACGTATTTTAAAAAATTATATGTTGATAGCTGTAATTTAGAGTTATATGAATTATTGACATAAATTCCTTATATATTAAACACTAATTTTGTATAATCAATTTATAAAATTTATACATGCGGTTCATTAGTTAAAAGAAGAGTATAAATAATATATATTAGCAAGGGGCAATAAAAAACTTAATGAAAGCACTATATAATCTTCCTGAAAAAATAATTTATTGTAAAAAGTGTTTGATGAGCAATCAGAGACCAAACATGTGCTCAGAGCATTATAATACTGCCGAACAAAAAAAAGAAATTATAAAATTTCATGGTGATATATGTGATGCGTGTAAATTTAGTGAAAAAAAAAAGAATATTGACTGGAAAGATAGAGAGAAACAACTTTTAAAATTACTTGATAAATATAGAAGCAGAAATGGTTCTTATGATGTTGTTGTGCCAGGGTCAGGAGGTAAGGATAGTTTTTTTGCAGCACATATTTTAAAATATAAATATAAGATGAATCCAATAACGTGTACTTTTTCACCTAATCTTCAAACTGATGTGGGTAATAACAATTTCCACAATTGGATTGATAGCGGGTTTAGTAACTATAAATTTACTGCCGATGGAGACGTGCATAGATTAGTGACTAGACTAGCAATAGAGAATATACTTCATCCTTTTCAACCCTGGATTCTAGGCCAGAAAAATTATCCCACCAAATTTGCAGAGATGATTAAAATACCTTTAATTGTATATGGGGAAAATCCAGCAGAATATGGAAATACTCACGAAAACATTTCAGAGAATATGAACATGGAGTGGTTTGCATGCAAAGACCCTAAAAAAATCTATATAGCTGGATATCCAATTCAAAAGCTAAAAAATGATTTAAATTTAAGTGAGGCACAATTAGAGCCCTACGTCCCTATTTCTGAAAAAAAATTTAATGATGCAAATTTAAAGTATGTTTCTTTAAGTCACTATCTAAAATGGCATCCACAAAGCAACTATTATTATACTGCTGAAAATTCAAAAAATTTTCAAACATCTGAAAAGAGAACTACAGGCACTTATACTACCAATTCAAGTTTAGATGATAAAGTTGATGATTTACATTACTATACAACTTACATTAAATTTGGAATCGGAAGAGTTCATTACGATGTTGCTCAAGAAATTAGAAGTGGAGATATTACTACTGAAGAAGGAGTTCAGTTAATAAAAAAATATAATGGTGAGTATCCTGACAGATGGTTTGAAGATTTAAAAAATTATCTTACTATAAACCCCAACAAATATCCCAGTACTCGAAAATTCTTTGAAAATCCTACTTTTACTAAAGAATACTTTAATGAATTATGTGATAAATTTAGATCTCCTCATCTTTGGAGAAAAGATAAAAAAAAATATTTACCAAATTTTTCTATTGAAGAATAAAGACTATTCACCCTATAAAGAAATCAAACATTGCATCAAATATACATCCAGGAATTAAGCTTTTATCAATGATAATTCTGGTGTATACCAGAAAAATAACTTCTATAAAAAATGTCAATATTTAGATACTTAGACGAAAACTTAAAAGACAAGTGGAAAGGTGTGAATGACGATGTGCCTGTTAATTCCTCTATGTATGTTTTTGTAACAAAGGAAGAAGAAGAAAAATTCGTTAAAAATATGTATCCGACAGATCAAGATATGATCAAATATAATAAATATAGAGAGGAGTGGTACTTAAGAGCTAAAAAATTTGAATATGGAGATATCCCATTATCAGTAAATTGTGAACTTGTAAGCACATGTAATTTAGCCTGTACTATGTGTTACACAATAACAGATAAATTCCAAAATTCAGTTGTAGGATCACAAAGAATTTTACCATGGAAACAGGTAAAAAATATTATAGACGAATGTGCAGAGTTAAAAATTCCATCCATGTCTTTTAGTTGGAGAGGAGAAAGCACAATGTATAGAAGCAAAGATAAAAATGGTGAAGTAAAAGATTTTGCTGATGTCTTAAAATATGCAAGAGATAAAGGAATTTTAGAAATTACTTCCTTAACACATGGTCAACTTATAGATGAAAAAATGGCAAAAAAAATTGTAGAAGCTGAACCTAGTTGGATTAGTTTTTCAATTGATGGTTTAGATAAAAAATATAATGAAATAAGAACACCTGCGAATAAATTGAATGATAAGAGCTATAATGCTTTTGAGAGAGTTTCCCACTCTATTAGTCTTTTGGTAAAATATAAAAAACTACTTAATAAAAGCAGACCAAGCATAAGAACTAATTCAATTTTTCCTGCAATCCAAAAAGATCCTGATGCTTATCAAACGTATATGAGAAATATAGGAGTTGATTTTATAACAGTAAATGAACTGAAGGATTATCGATTTCACAGACTTGATGATGACAAAATTCAAGATAATTGGGCATGCCAATATCCATTTCAAAGACTAACAGTATCAGCAAATGGAACTATTCTGCCATGCACTGGGGCATATAATGAAGAAATGGGTTTAGTTCTTGGAAAATTTAAAGACTCTCCTGTGAAAACTGTAAGAGATATTAAGGGAGAAATAGTAAAGGAAGATTTGAAAGAATTCTCAATTTATGATGTTTGGCATAGTAAAAAATTAAATAAAATCAGAGATCTACATAAAAATAAAAGAAGAAAAGAAATAGAACCAGGTTGTAGAAACTGTCATCATGGTGCAGTCCATCATGGAGCTGATTATGTTCCAAAAGAATGGGATAAAGATAAACAGCGGTGGACCAAACACGACATATTAAGTGAAAAAAGAAAATATCAGTTAAGAGGAAACTAGTACTTAATGTGTGGCATAGCTGGAAGCGTTTCTCAAAAAAAAACTAATAGCCAAAAAAAACAAATCAAGAAAATGCTTCTAAAAATGAAGTATAGAGGACCAGATCATCTAAAAATTTCATCTTCATCAAATTTTTGTGGTGGTTACGTTAGACTTGCAATTAATGATCTTAAGAGTGGAAATCAACCATTTTACTCAAAAGACAAAGATGTAATTGTTTATTATAATGGGGAGATTTACAATTATAAAATAATAAAAGAATTTTTAAAATCAAAGGGATATAAATTTGATACTCATTGTGACGGTGAAATATTGCCATTTCTCTATCAAGAAATAGGTGATGATTTTTTTAAATATATTGATGGAATGTTTTCAATATCACTTTGGGATAAAAAAAAAAATAAATTGATATTAGCAAGAGACTATACTGGAGAAAAACCTTTATATTACAGTTATAATAAAGATTTTGGGTTAGTTTATGCATCCGAAGTTAAGAGCATGGCAGCTAATCTAAAAACAAATTTAAAATTAAACAAGCAAAGTCTGTGGGATATGCCAACATTTTTGTGGATACCAGAGCCAGACACGATTTATAAGTCAGTGAAATCTTTGCTACCTGGGCAATACTTAATATTTAAGAAAAATAAGGTTATTAAAAAAAATTATGTATTTGAGGAAAAATTTATTCAAAAAAAATTTTTATTTTCAAAAAAAAATATCAAAAATTTTTTGGATAATATTATTTTATCAAGGTCTCTTTCAGATGCAAAAATTGGAACTTTTTTAAGTAGTGGAATAGATAGCTCTATAGTGACTAAAATTCTATCTAAGAAAAAAAATTTTAAAACTTACACGGTATCATTTCCTAAAATAGAGGACATTTATGATAAAAATGTAAATGTTGATGAATATATAGGAGCTAAAAAATTTGCTCAAAAGATAGGTCTAAAAAATACCAAAATTAAATTAAGAGAAAAAGAAATATTGGAAGAATTTATATCCATTGCAAAAAAATCAGATCAACCACACGCCATATCTTCAGCAATTGGTATCTCAATAGTATCTAAAAGAGCAAAGAAAGATGGTGTTAAAGTTTTAATTTCAGGAGATGGAGCAGATGAAATTTTTGGTGGATATAAATGGTATTCACACTTAGATAATATTATTAAGAAGAAAAATAAAAAAAATAAAAACTCCAAAATAGATGTCACAATGCAAAGTAAAAATATTGATGATAAAGAAATTATAGAAAGTTTATCAAATTATAATTCACAAAATTTGATGCAATCACTTCATTATTATGGCACGGAAACAGAAAAAAAATCTATTTTTAACAAGAAGTTTCAAAAAAAAAAGAAATCATCATTAAGATTTTTTTATAAAAAAAAAATTAACCCCATGGATATAATTAATCATGATAGAAAATTCTATTTAACCAATGAAATGATGAATAAGCTTGACAGACATACAATGCAAAATTCAATCGAGGGAAGGTCTCCTTTTACATCACCCTACATCAAAAAAATTATTACAAAATATTCATTTAAGGAACTGATAAAAAAAGGAGATTTAAAGCAAATTCTTAAAAAAAATTATAAAAGAGAAATTGGTAGTGAAACAATAAATAGAAAAAAACATGGTTTTAACTTTCCAATAGATTATTGTTTGAAAAATTCATGGAAAAAAACTGTAGAAGAAACTTTTGATCGCAACTCTTGTTTAATTAAAAAAAAGATTATAGACACAGGCTCAATTACAAAAATAAATAAAATGCTTAATGATGATAATAAAAATAATGGTCATACAATTTTATCATTTGTTGCAATGAAATTTTGGTTAGATAACAATCCATGGAAATTATAGCAGAAATAGGCCAAAATCATAATGGCTCCATAACTTTAGCAAAAGAATTAATTTATGCAGCAAAAGAAAATGGTGCAGATGTAGCAAAATTTCAAATTTTTAACGCAAAGAAACTTTTTCAAAAAAAAGGAAACAAATGGTACAAAAATAATTTACAAGCAGAATTAAGTGAAGATCAAATATACGAATTAAGTGATGAATGCAAAAAACTTAAAATTGAATTTATGGCCTCAATTTTTCAAACTGAATTTATTAAAATAACAGAAGAGATTAAGATGAAGAGATATAAAATTGCCTCTAGATCTGTTACAGATACAAAATTAATTAATAAAATAATAAAAACAAACAAACCTATAATTCTCTCGCTCGGAATGTGGGATAAAGATTATTTTCCATTTACAAAGATAAAGAAGATGAAATATTTATTTTGCGTTTCAAAATACCCTGCACCTAAATCTTCGATAAATTTTACAAAATCTTTTTTTAATAAATATGATGGATTTAGTGATCATACTATAGGAATACAAAAAGCTAAAGAATCTATAAAATTAGGAGCAAAAATTTTAGAAAAACATTTTACAATTGACAAAAAGCTAGATGGCCCAGATCATAAATTAAGCATCTTGCCAAAAGAGCTTAAAATACTTCATGAGTATAGATTGCAGAATGCAAAACAATAAAATAACAGTTATTGTTTGTGCATATAATCAAGGTAGTTGGTTAACTAAATGTTTAAAAACTCTGATTAATCAAAAAAAATTATTCAAGAAAGATTATGAAATTATATTGGTAAATGATGCATCTGAAGACTCTACAGATAAAGTATTTAAAAAATTTAAGCATATCAAATACTTAAGATATATTAAAAACAAGATAAATTTAGGCTTGCCAAAATCTATTAATATTGCGATCAAAAAATCAAAAGGTAAATTTGTAGTTAGGGTTGATGCAGATGATTTTGTGGATGTAAATTTTTTACAACTTACAAGAAATTTTTTAGAAAATAATCCAAAATATCAAGCTGTAGCTGTCGATTATTTTAAAGTAGACGAAAAAAACTTATTAATAAAAAAAATTAATTGTGAAAAAAAAGAAATTGCATGTGGAGTAATGTTTATTAAAAAAAGATTATATGAAATAGGCCTATATAATGAACTTTTCAAAATGAGAGAGGGTCATGAGCTTAAAAAAAGATTTTTGAAAAAATTTAAAATTGGAAGACTACCTTTGCCACTGTATAACTATAGACAACACAAAAATAATAGAACTAAAAATCTTAAGGAATTAAATATTTTTAATAAAATGATAGATAAATCAATTTAAAAAAGGGTTAGAATTTTTTTTCACAATCTTAATAATCTCTTCACATCCAATTTGATCGTTAAAGCCTTTTTTGTACGCTAGCTCTAATAATTTTTTTATTTTTAAATAATCTTTATTGTAATCAAGTAAAAATGACAACTTGGGCATAAAATGTTTTCTTGGGGCTATCATATTGAATAACTTGAATTTTTTATAATTATCAAAGAAAATTTTTGTAACATGCTCCCAGTCTTCTTTTTTTTTAGAAAACTTAAAACTATCATATAATTTTTTTTTAGTAAAAATATCAAGATCAAATCCCTGTGGAAATGTTTGTTTAGAATGTGTAGTGAGAATAGATAATTTTTTTTTTAAATAAAAATTTAAGGCATTGTTGATTATTTTTGGATCAGAAAAAGGCCTATCTCCATTAATTAATATTATCAAATCTATTTTAAACTTTTCAGCGGCCAAATATAATCGCTTTTTAACATTTTCTGAATATCCTCTAAAAATAGATATCCCCATTTTTTTTGCTATTTGCTTAAAGACATCATCCTCTTTTTTTGTTGTTGTTGTTAATATGAAATTATCGATTGACTTTGTTTGCAACACTCTAGAAATTAATATTTCTACCATTCTTTTATTTTTATACCTAAGCAAGTGTTTTTTTGGTAATCTCTTAGATCCATTCCTGACTACGATAAATAAACCAATTTTCATTCTAAGTTAGGCATGTATTATTTTGTTATTATCAATTTTATAAAATCTTCCACGTGTATCGATAATTTTATCAAATTTTTTATAAATATTTTTGTAATCATAAGCATCATGATCGGTAGTTAGAATTGCCAGATCTATATTTTTTAAATTTTTGTTAAAAGAATAAGATTTTAGATTCTTGTTTTGTATTTTTATAGATTTAACATATGGATCATTATATTTGACATTTATATTGTCTTTAAAGCAGTTTTTGATTAAGTTTAGAGCTGGACTTTCTCTTACATCATTAATATTTTTTTTATAAGTTATACCTATAAAAAAAATATTAAATTTTTCTTTTTTACTTATTTTTTTTACTTTTTTTATTTTGTTAAATATCCAATTTTCAATTTTTTTATTTAAAATCCCAGAGTGCTCAATAAATTTACTACTTACATTATTTTTTTTTGCATACCATGACAAAAAAAAAGGGTCTATCGGTATACAGTGACCCCCTATACCTGGCCCAGGTGTAAACTCCCTAAAACCATATGGTTTAGTTTTTGCTATGTTGATTACTTTGTGTACATTGATACCAATTTTATCACATATAATTTTTATTTCATTTACAAGACTAATGTTTACAGACCTGTAAACATTTTCTAATAATTTAGACATTTCTGCTTCTTTTAGATTTTCTGTTTTGACGATCTTAATAAATATTTTTTTATATAAGCCAGATGCAATTTTTAAACATTGTTTGGACTCACCGGAAACGACCTTTGGAACATTTTGAATTTTGAATTTTCTTGATAATAGATCACCGGGACTAATTCTTTCTGGTGAGTAAGATAAAAAGAAATCATGACCAATATTTAGATTTAATTTTTTTAAAATATTTCCTATAGTTTTATTTGTAGCACCTGGATACACGGTACTTTCAAGAATAATACATTGCCCCTTTTTTACAAAGTTTTTGATTTTAAACATTACATCCTCTATTGCTTTAAGATCTGGACTCTTATTTTTATTGAGAGGAGTTGGAACTGTAATTATTATTATATCCATATTTTCAATATCTTTATATGAACTAGTATGAAATAAATTTTTGGAATTAATGTGTTTTAAATCTTTATTACTTAAATCTGAAAGATAACTTATTTTTTTTTTTACATTATCAATCCTTAAGGCACTCTTATCAAACCCATAGGCGTCTATTTTTTTTCTTGAAAACAAATAAAGTAAATTTAATCCAACATAGCCCAAACCAATAATACCAACCTTGATCTTGTTGTTATTAATTTTTTTATTTAAATTTAAAAAAAATTTATTGTCGTTATTACTCATATGGATAAATTTTATTTGATTATTTAAGATAGTTATATACTACTATAAAAAATGTTAATGAATAGCTAAATTATATATGCATCATTTTTCTCAAATATATAATAATTTTCCTAAACACCAAGATAACCAAAATAGAATAGAAATAAATCAAAAGGATCTAGTTAATTTCAATAAAAATTTTCTTAAAATAAGAAATAAATTTGAAAAAAAAAATGCTTGTGTAATTGAGGTTATACAAAAATCTATCGAAATATGTTATTTGCTTCATGGAAAAATATTTTATAAATTAATAAAGCAGACAGATGAAAAACAACTAATTAAATTTTTTAAGAATATAGAAAGTGTCTCAATTAATAATCTTAAAAATACATTTGATTTTTATTTAAACTCGACCCATTTTAAAGATAGAAATAATAAAGATTATAAAAATCTTAAAAAAAAAAATTATTATAAAGGAAAACTTTCAGATAAGACTTTACAGCTGATTTTAGATAATTCAAAAAAATATATACCAATACTATTTGATAAATCTAATAAAGGTTTAAATAAAAGATCAGATTTAACTGTTACAGATCCTGGTTTTAATAAAATAATTTCAAAAATTTTAAATCAAGAATTCAAGAAAAATGGAACTCTTACAAATTTAAAAAGTTTTTTTGGATATGAAATGATTGTTACTGGTGCAGCCCTAGAACTTAGTTCAACTAAATCAAATTGGTGGAAAAAAAACAATCTTTCAAAAATGGAAAATAACCTCACTTCATACATACACACAGACGAATCTGTTTCAGTTCCAAAGTCAATAATTTATTTGTCAGATGTTAATGAGGACAATGGACCTTTAACACTCTATCCTGGGGTAATGAAAAAAATGGGAATTTATAATAATCCATTTGCTAATTTAATTGGAGGAACAATGTATCAGGTTGCGAACATGAACAAAAAATTTTATAAATTTAATGGCTTGCAACCAATGAGTTCAAAAAAATTTGAAAAACACTTTATGCAAATACCTAGTTCAATTAGATTATCTAGTCATTTTGGATGGGATATTAAAAATAATAGTAAATTAGAAAAATTAATTGAAGTTAGCAAGAAAACAATATTGGGTAAAAAAGGTAGCTTTACTATATTTGATGGTTATAGCCTACTACATAGAGGTGGAATATTAAAAAAAAATTATAGAATAGCCTTACAGGTTAATTTTAGAAAAAAATTATCTAAACTTCAATACTTAAAAACTTTATTAAAAAAATTAAAATAATGATTAAAAAAGCTATTAATTTATTTTGGACTTTAAGGATTATTAGAAGATTTTCAAAAAAAAATAGATTAATAAAAATTTTCTCTAAATTATTATCAGAATGTTTATGTGTAGATATTGGTGCATCATATTTCCCCCATAGTAACTGGAAAAGCTTTATCTTATCAAAAAAAACAACTTGGTTAGCAATTGACCCAAATTCTAAGAATTTAAATTATATTAAAAGTTGGAAATATCCTGCAAAGATAATTGCAATAGAGGAAGCGTTAAGCAAAGAAGGAGGAGAAAAAAATCTTTATATATCTAGTACTGACTCAGGGTCCAGTCTTTTGCCAATAGATATAAATTATTTGCACTATGATCGAGTAGAAAAACAAAATTTTATACCAGTCAGAGAAAGAAAAATAAAAACAATAGGTACAGAAGAAATTTTTGTTAAATATTTTAAAAATCAGCCTGTATTATTAAAATTAGACACACAAGGGACAGAATTAGAAATTTTAGATGGAATTAAAAACTTCAAAGAAAAAAAAATTATCTCTATTGAGATGGAATGTGGACTAGATAGTTTTCCTATCTATCAGGGTGCTGCAAAATTTAGTGATGCACAAAATAAACTAGAAAAATTAGGCTATGAGCTTTTATCAATGAAAGTAATAAATAGACAATTTGACGAAGATAAAATTGATCATACTGCAAAAGAAATAGTCAGTCATTGTGATGCCATATTTGTGTTAGATAGGTTAGAATTAAAAAAAAGAACTAAGGATGAGTTAGTGGCATTATTAGCATTTTATGTGAGTAATGGGTTTTTTTTAGAAGCAAAAAACATGATTGAAAATTTTGATGAATTAAAAAGATACTTACAAAGTAGCCCTGATTATAAAACAATAATTTCACTACTAAGAGTTAAATGTTAGATTATTTTAAGAATATTTTCTTTATCTTAACAAAAAAACAAAAAAAAAACTCTTTAATTTTATTTGTTTTAATTCTAATAAACTCAATACTGGAAACTTTAGGGATTGGGTTGGTGTTCCCAGCTTTAATAATTATTTTAGATACTAATGCTATCAATAATTATTCATTTTTAAACGAGTTGTATATATTCTTTAAATTTGAAAGTCATTCTGCTTTAGTTAATCTACTATTAGTTACTATTATAATTTTCTTCTTTTGTAGATTTTTATTTATTTTATTTTTTGCATGGTATCAGAATAAATTTACATTTAGGATTAATGCTGAATTATCTCACAGATTATTAAAAGGATATTTGTCTGCAACATGGAGCTTTTTATTAAAAAAAAATTCAGGTGAAATGATTAGAACTATAGATAGTGATGTATCAATTTACTCTAGGTTAAGTCTTTTATCTTTATTTAATTTTATAAAAGAAATACTTCTCATTACTAGTTTACTCATCTTGTTGTCATTTTTTAATTATAAACTTACAGTTTTTTCTATAATCTTTTTTGGAATATTTTCATTTTCAGTTTACTATTCTCTTAAAAATAAAATTTATAATTTAGGAAGAGATCGACATTTAACAGATAGTAAAAAAAACAAAGAATTAATCCAAACACTTTCTGCTATAAAAGATATCAAAGTACTAGAAATGGAGAAAGTTTTTATAAAGCTATTTGATTTAGTGAATTTTAAAAGTGCAAGAATTTGGCAAAAACAAAATTTTATTAATGAAATACCAAGAAATTTTTTGGAATTATTTACAATTTTATTTGTTGTTACAGTTATGTATTTTTTCTCTAATATGGGAGAACAATCATACAAAGAGTATTTACCAATACTTGGAGTTTTTGGAGCTTCAGCAGTAAGAATAATACCTTCGATAGGCAAGATTCTTGCAAATTTACAGAATCTTAGATTTAGTAAAATATCAACAAACTCTATAAAGGAAAATCTAGTAAATTTTGAAATAGTAGAAAAAAATAATGAAGTAATTGAAAAATTAAATTTTAAAAGTGAAATTTCTTTTGAGAATGTATCTTTAAAACACGAAACAAAATCAGAAAATATATTAGAAAAAATAAATTTAAAAATACAAAAAGGTCAAACCATCGGAATTATTGGTGAAAGTGGTTCTGGCAAAAGTACAATAATTGATATAATTTTAGGATTGATTTGCCTACAGAAGGGTCAGTTTATGTTGATGGGACTAATATTAATAAAAATATAAAAGGGTGGAGAAAAAACATAGGATATGTTTCTCAAAACTTATTTCTTGTAGATGACACTATAGAAAAAAACATAACATTTTTGTTTAATGGAGAAGAATTTGACAAACAAAAATTGAATAAAATAATTGAAAATGTTCAGCTAGGTAAATTCATTAAACAATTGCCAGAAGGGATAAAAACAGAAATTGGAGAAAGGGGTTTAAGAATTTCAGGTGGTGAAAAACAAAGAATTGTAATTGCAAGAATATTATTTAATAACCCTAATATTCTTATATTTGATGAATCAACTAATGCCCTTGATGTAGAAACAGAGAATAAAATTATAGACTTAATCTATAAATTTAAAGAAGAAAATAAAACTATCATATTTGTTTCACATAGAAAAAGCACTTTAGAAAGATGTGATCTTATTTATAAATTAAAAAATAAAAACCTCACGTCATAATTTTTATTATTTATGAAGATTTTATCTTTTTCCCCATATTACTTTCATTGGAAAATTAGTTACCCAAGATCTGTAATTTTAGAATCTTTAGAAAAAAGTGGACATGAAATAGAAGAAATCAGATGTAAAAATGCATTTGATAAATACTGTTATGTCATGATGTCTCATGTACCACACAGAAATTCATCTTCATTTACAGATAAAGAGAAAATAAACATTTGCAATCAATGCAAACATAAATCTAACTTATTAGAACATGAATTTAACATTAAAGGTTTGGACATAGAAAAACTATCAAATGAACAAGAGCATAAATTAAAATTTGAAATTGATAAGATTAACAGAAAAAATTATCTAAACTATTCTTATAAGGAAATAAATATTGGAAGATTCTGTATGTCAGAAATAATTCTTATGACAAAAAAAAATCATTTGATCTTAATAATAAGGAGTGGGATGATTATATTTTTAATATAAGAAATTCTATAATTATAATAGATTATTTAGATATTTTATTTCATGAAAAAAAGTATGATTTATTAATTATCAATAATGGTTTTTATTCCGTAATGAAGTCAGCATTAGAAATGGCAAAAAAATTTGAAATAAAAACACTTGATATAAATCAGGGAAGAAATTTTGACAAAGTATTAAACAGTTTTTTATTTTCCCCTGACAATGATATTAGTGCATATCAAGATATTCTTAATAATTGGCATGATTTAAAAAATTTTCCCCTGACAGAGAAACAAATGTTATCCACTACTGATCATTATAATAATTTAATATCAGAGAGTTCAAACTATACTTTTATTAAATCAAAAAAAACTAAAGAAGATCTGGATTTAAGAGCTCTTTTTAATATCAAAAAAGACAAAAAAATTATTTTAATTTGCACCTCTAGCGAAGACGAAGTGAATTCATATAAATGTTTCAATAAATCAGTATCAGAAGAAAAATTATTATTTCAAACACAAATGGACTGGATTAAAAATATACTAGAGTTTGCAAAAAAAAAACAACATATACACTTTGTTATAAGAGTTCATCCTAGAGAATATAGTAATTATAGCCATACATTTGTTTCAGAAGCCTTTAATGAAATAAGCGAAATTTTAGAAAACAAAACAGAAAATGTGTCCATAAATTCACCTGATCAGAAATTATCTATTTTTGATATAATAGAAGAGGTAGATTTAGTGCTTAATTCTTGGTCATCTGTGGGGAAGGATTTATCATTACTAGGTCTGCCTGTAATAAGTTACGGTGTTAGAAATTTACTTTATCCTTCAAATATTAACATTCCATTGCAATCAAATAAAATTGAAGATTATTTTAAACTTGTAGAAGAATCATTAAATTTAGGATGGGATTATAAAAGAATCGTAGAAGTTTATAGATGGAGCTATCTAGAATTTGATTATGCCACACTAAATATTAACGATTCTGTAAAATTAAAAAACAATGAAAAAAAAAAAAAAAAAATGTTTCCTAAAATTTTTGATTATATCAGATATCTTTTAAATACAGATTATCATTCAACCAAACATCTTGTAAATAGACCCGCTATATTGAATGAAAGAGAAATATTAAATAGATTATTATTTGATAATATATTTAATATTAAAGATCCTAAAAATTATTACACAGGAAATACAAAAGATGAACTTCAATCAATAAAAAATGAAATGAGAAAGATCTTTAGTAATTTGTATAAAGATAAAAAAAGATTAAGTAAAAAAAATACCCTAAGATGCAAGCTGGAAGAATTTATAAAAATAAATTAATTATTTAATTAATTAATTGTTAATTATTAATTAATTTTTCATATAAATTTAAAGACTTATTTTTTAAAAATGTGTCAGATATATTCAAGCTTTTCTTTTTTGCTTTTATTAATTTAAAGCTATTAATAAAATTCTTTGGGATCTTGTGCTGATTTACTATAGGCATAAGCTGATTGATAGGATCGTCACATAGCTTTTCATAGTTTATTAGATGAATATTTTGATACTTGTTTGATATATCTAATAAGTATCCATAAACATTTATCCATTGAGACAGCCAATAACAAATATCTAATTTATCAAAGTTATTTTCTAAATCATTAGCATGAAATCTAAATTTTTTTTGATTTTTCCCAAATTCATAATGAGCTAAGTAGTTCATATAATCTAGATTAAAAGCATCTTCTGTTTGTAACTTTATAAAATTTTTATGTTGAGTTAGTAAAGAGTTTGATTGTTCAATTGGGTCTCTAAATAAAACAATAAAAGATGAATTTGGAAAAGCTTTTGAGAGACTTTCTATTCTTAGAATATTATTGTTATTTTTAGACAGATAATAATCTTTTTTATTTTTTAAAAGTATGTTTGAAACATAAATTTGAAACTCAGATATGATTTCGTCATTTAGAACATGTTCAGTCAGGTTATTTTTACTGATGTAAGAATTGCTTAATTTTGTCTTAAAAAATACTTCATCAAAATTCTCTGGGCTATCGTAATTAATTTCTATTCGATCACTATGTGCCCTTTTAATATTTTTAGATTGTTTATAAAAGTTTTTGGTAAAAAAATTCCATATATTTGGCGAAAGAACAAATGGCATATCTCTGTATGTTAAGGATGCAAAAAGACCAGTTTCGTATAAAAATTTATTAAGAATAGTTGTTCCTGATCTCGCAAGGCCAGTTATGAATATATTTTTTTGATTATTTTTAGGTTTTTTTTTATTTCTTAGTAAAAACTTTTCTATATCAAACGCAGCATCTTTCACTACATTATTTGATAATGCTAACTTATGAATAAACTTTGAAAAGAAATTATATTTATTTCGGAACAAAACTTCTCCTAATTAGATAATAAAAAAATGATAATATGATTATTTGCAAAGCGCCCCTAGTAGAGATAATAAAATTCAAGAAGTCATTTTTAAAAAAATATACAAGTAAAAATGGTCCTATGATTATAGCAATTAGAAATATTAAAATTATTCCTTTTTTAGCTACTCTTAATGCTACTGCTAAAATTAACTTTTGTTTCCAATGATCAGATACATTGTTTAGTGAGATGACCTTATAATTTTTTTTTAATAAAAGAATAAACACACTAAATATATTTAATATTTTAGAGTAAAATATTAGCTCTATTGATATAAGTGTGCAAACTAACACAAAAAAATAATTCAATTTTTATTGTCTTTGTTTTGGTCTAAATTTTTATTCTTTTTAAACTTTAAAATTATTCTTTTTATTGGATAGTAAAATATTGCAAATATTGCAAAGATGATTGATCCAATCACACCAAACATCACTGCTATAGCTCCCAAGCCTAATCCTGGTCCAATATATGCGGTGGCTGGTCCAGTTAAAATAACAACAAATACTAAGTTTATAAAAAAAAGTTTAATTACAGACATTTTTTTTATCATTTATATTTTTTACAATATCAAAGTATTTTTGACCATCTAAAAATCTAGACCAGTTCATACGATATACATCACCATTTTTTGATTTATTTATATACTGCCATTTAAGTGATCCATCATTAGCAAACATAACTATTCTACCATTTTCAGTTTCTTCAAGCATTAAATCACCATTAGGAAAAATTGAATGTAGGCCTTCAAAAGTAGTCTTTATAGAATAATCTTTAAAAGAAGCTTCTTGGTAAAGTCTTATATTATCATTTTTGAAATTATATAATATTATTTGATTTACACCATCAACGTTACTCAAATCAAAATTTACATTATTATCAAAAATAGAAATTTCTTCATCTGAAAATATATCGATATCATGTTGACGTCTCCATGGACCATCTTTATACCAAATAATTTTATTATTATTGGGTCTATAAAGAAATATTGAATTAATATTTCTCAAACTAAAAAAAACATCTCCACTTTTCCAATATTTACCATCCTTTAATATTGGCTGAATATCGTTTAAATGCAAAGGGTCTTCACCCCACTCTCCAGTTGGGTAAATAAGATATTCAAGGTTATTATCTATTAATATCTGCGTTATAGATTTATTAAATAAAATTTCTCCACTGTGTGAGATTTGAGATAATGCATCGTCTTGAAATGATTCTTTATTAGCAATCAATGAAGAACCAGTTGTGATTGAGCTGGGTCTAAATCTATGTGGAGTCCACAAACTATTATTATTACCAAGCTCATTGCTGTGATGAAAAATTCCATCTAGAGTCCAATTTAATTTTGAACAAATATTTATTCTTGTTAAAGGGGAATTTCCTTGAAAAATTATAGAACCATTCTTCAGAAGTAAAGGATGCTGCATTCTATATCTGTTAATATTTAAGTTTTTTTCAAAATCTAAATATTTTTTACTAATTTTAGATTTACTGTTAATATTTTTAATATTTGGCGACCATGTGTGAATAATTTTTTCATCATTTATGTCAAATAATTCTACTAGTGATCGTGATTTATCTCCATCAAATCTTGAGATAAGAAGATAACCTTTATTTTCATCTAATTTATATTTATCAAGATCTATTTGCCAAGCTAGAGAATCCTTAAATTTATGATTTTTAACAAGCAGGCCGTGATCTTTATTTTCAAAAAATCTTTTTGCTGTAGTTGGTATAGATGCAAGGTCTAGAATTAAATATTTCCAATTACCAAACCTTTCTCCACCCATCATAATGTGTTTTACAGACCAACCGAATAGCAGAGCAAATATTAGACATAAATAAATAACAATTAATAAGGTTTTAATTGAAACTTTGAGATTTAAAGTTTTTTTTAACATTTTTGTAATAGTTATACTTCTGTGTAATTAAAAAATATTCGTATTTTTATAAATAATTAATAGCAATATTCCAATAAAATAGTTATTTGTCTTTACTTAATAAAAAACAATATACTAATTTATGAAATTAGCCCCAATAATTTTATTTGTTTATAACAGACCTGATCTTACAGTCGAAGTAATCAAATCAATAAAAAAGAATAGATTATCAAAAAAATCAAACATTTGGATTTTCTCAGACGGCATAAATAAAAATAAAAAAGATGATTATTTAAAAGTATCTTGTGTAAGAGCTATTATTAATAATTTACAGGGGTTTAAGAATGTTAAAATAATTGAGAGAAATAATAACATTGGAACATATAAAAATATTACATTGGGAATAGATAGAGTATTTAAAACTGAAAAAAAAGCAATTATTATAGAAGATGATGTTTTAGTATCAGAGTTTTTTTTAGAATATATGAACAAGTCATTAGACCAATACAAAAGAGATTCAAAAATTGGAAGTATTTGTAGTAATATATGGGGCCTTCAATCATTAAATAATAAAAAAAAACTCCCAAGTACTTTTTTATTACATCATTCAGATTGTTGGGGTTGGGCTACATGGAAGAAATCATGGAAACTATATTCTCATGATAGTCGAAAATTAATAAAAGCAATAAAGTATCGTGGATTAGAAAAAAAATTCAATTTAGATAACGCTTATAACTACACATCCTTATTGGAGCAAAATATTAAAAGAAAAAGGTCTTGGGCTGTGAATTGGTATGCTTCGTTATTCATAAATAATAAATTAAATTTATTTAGTTCTTTGATTATTTCTAAAAATATTGGTTTGGGTGAAAATTCAACAAACACGAAACAAATTTATTTATCAAACAAAATTAAAAATAAAAAAGTTGATTTAAAAAAAATTAAGATTGAAGAGTCTAAAGAAGGCACTATAGCACTCATAAATAGTTATAATGAAATACAAAGATTAACAATTAGACCAAATATATTTATTCGAATATTAAAAAAACTTTTAAAGCTTTCGCTAAAAAAAAAAATTAAACAATTAATAAATAAAAAAGATGAATCTTTTTTATTTTCAGGTCCCTATAGAAATTGGAATGCTGCACTAAAAAAATCTAATGCATATCATGACAAAATCACATTAAAAAAATTGTTAAAGTCTGCTAAATTAGTTAAAAATAAAAAATTTGCATATGAGAGGGACACTGTTCTGTTTTCTACTCCCTTTTTTAACTGGCGATTACTTTTAATAATTCTTAAAAATTCAAGTAAATTTAATCAAAAATTAAATCTAATTGATATTGGGGGCTCTCTTGGTTCATCTTATTATCAGCACCTTCCTTTTTTTCATTTATTTAAATCAATAAATTGGAATATTGTTGAGCAAGATAAAATAGTTAAGTTAGGTAATAAATATTTTAAAGATGGAAATTTAAAATTTAATAAAGATCTTGAAAAAACAATTCAAAAAAATAAACCTAATATAATATTAATCAATAATTGTATTCAATATGTAAAAGACTTTACTAAAATATTTGAGGTTTTGAAAAAATATAAAAATTTAACTATTATATTGGATCAAACATTATTCCATAACGGATCAAAGGATTTGATATTAGTTCAACATACCCCAAAAAGAATTTATAATGCCAATTATCCCGTCCATATTATATCAAAACCAAATTTTTTAAAAAATGTTTTATCTCATTTTAGAATTGAAGAAAGTGGTGAAGCTTATTTTCCGTTCAGTTTTAAATTTGACAAAACAAACTTTAAAGCAGAATATTTAATTTTAAAAACATAAACATCTTAGTTCTTAAGCATTTTAAATTTAGAGCATAAAAAGTATTGTTTTAACAAATGGGTTAACAATGTTATTTTTAAGTGATAACTTTTTAATTTGATGTAGATTTACCCACATATAATTTTCACCTTTAATTCTATTGTCATTAGGATTTTTAAGTTTTACAATGATATTCATGTTGCTTTTCATCCAAAATCTTGCACCTTCTTCGCAATGCCTGCACTTATAAATTAATTCAGAACCTTTTAGATTCATTACAATATCTGCAAATTTAGTAATATTTCCACCATGTGCTCTATTTAGATTGGATTGTGTAGCTTGAAAAGAAGGACATAATTTCAAATCTCCATTATCTCCAGGTTCAGTTTTTGCCTCTAATAAAAACTCAATACCTTTATTTTTTGTTTCTCTGCAAATAAAGGCTAAAAAGCCACCATGCAATTGAGTTAAGATTGGTTGTGACCAGTTTTTAACTTCTCTATTTGAAGCGTTTGAAACCTTTACACCTTTAACTTTAAAAAATTGCCCTGATCTGTGTTGTAAATTATTGTTCTTATCAAAATTCCAATCAGCACAGTCCTTTATATTAATTAAATTAGATTTAATTTTATATTTATTCTTTAATTTATTTCTCCACTTGAGTATATTTCTAATATTTTTATCATAATTTATTCCATAAAATATTTTTTCTTTTAACTTTTCTAATTTTTGAAGATTATTTTTTTTTTTAATTAAATTCATTTAGTATTTTTACTATTTTTTTTAGTTTTTGACTATTAAGATATGGATACATTGGGATAGACATAATTTCTTTACTAATTTTCTCTGTAATTGGTAAATCACCTTTTTTATAGTTAAGGTTTTTGTAACCTTTCATTAAATGAATAGGAAAAGGGTAGGATACATTACAAAATATTTTGTTTTGTTTTAAATGTTTAAGAATTTTTTTTCGATTTTTACTCCTCAAAACATAAATATAATATGAGTGAAAACAATTCTTATTTTCTATGGGCAGAGTTAATAAATTATTTTTAATCATCTTGTTATAAAATTTAGCTATAGACCGTCTTCTGGTTATATAGTTTTTCATTAAACTTAATTTAAAATTTAGAATAGCTGCTTGGACTTCATCTAGTCGCGAATTTACACCATGGATTTCAGAATAATAAAGTTTTTTCATTCCATATTTTCTTAACATTTTACTTTTCTGGTAGAGATTAGCGTTGTTAGTAACAATTGCTCCTCCATCGCCATAAGCACCAAGGTTTTTAGTAGGATAAAAAGAAAAAGCCGAAATATCTCCAATAGTACCAGACATTTTTCCATAATATTTTGCTCCCATACTTTGTGCGCAGTCTTCCAAAATTTTTAGTTTATACTTGTTAGAAATCTTTTTTATTTCTTTTAAATTTGCTGATTGCCCATATAAATTAACAGGAATTATAACTTTAGTTTTTTTTGATATTTTTTTTTCAATTTTCCTGTAATCAATCAAAAAATCGCTCTCGTTAATATCAACAAAAACTGGTTTAGCTCCTATGCTTACGATAGCCGATACAGTTGGTACGGCAGTATTCGAAACAGTAATCACTTCATCTCCAGATTTAACGCCAAGAGCCATGAGGCCAATAAGTATAGCATCTGTTCCACTATTTACTCCAATTGCAAATTTAGCTTTATTATAACTTGCAAAATTTTTTTCAAATTTACTTACTTCTTTGCCAAGGATTAGCTGCCCAGAAGAAAAAACTTTATTTACTAATTTTAAAATTCTTGTTTTATACAAGTTATACTCTTCCAAATAACTCCACACATTTATATTATTTTTTATTTTCAATGATTTTCCTTATTTGAGAAAGTTTTGTTAATTCATCATAATATTTTATAAATCTGTTTTTTTTGATTACTTTTTTTACATTTCTTAAAAATGTATAAAAATTGTTCTCGTACCTAAACTTTATCTTATTCTTGTTATACATAAAATATGTATTTTTATTTAGTGGCTGTGAAAAGGCATAAGGTAAATGTAATATATTATTATCATTTTTTATTTTAATAAAATTTTTATATTCTGAGTTAAATTCGAATTTACCATCAAAAATAAAGTTTTTTTGATTTATGCTAATCTTAAATTTTTCAATTAATTGTTTCTTAATTATTTTTCCAAACATCAAGTTCTTAATTTTTTTTGTATTAAATAACTCTATACACTTAATTGCATAAGAAGACATATCATTATAGCAACCACCACCATTTTTTTTGAAATTTCTAAAGTTATCTTTATTAAGTTTAGGAATACAAAAAACAGCTTTAACATAAATATCTTTTTTAAAATTAATAAGTTTATAAAATTCTGTAAACCTATCACTATAGTTAAACACTGTTGACTCAAGAATTAATAATTTTTTCTTTCTTGCTATTTTAATAAGTTCCAAATTATCTTTTGAAGACAAAGTTAATGGTTTGTCAACTATTACATGTTTATAGTTATTTAACGCTTTTTTACAATAATGATAATGTAAGGAATTTATAAGACTAATATAAACAAGCTTGTAAGAGGTATTATTAATTGCATCATCATAACTCTGATAAGTTTTTTTAAAATATTTATTATTAATTTTTTTTGTAGAGGCTATTTCACAAAAAATTTTTTTATCTTTTTTTAAAAAAGGTAAAATCTTTTTTTTAAATATATCAGAATAACCTAAGAATAATATTTTCATAAGCAATAGATTGTTTGAATCTTATTTGTTAATTTATACCTGGTAATATTTCTTGTACCAATTAATAGTTTTTTGAATCCCAATATCTATTCTTTCAAAATATTTTATTTTAGTTAATTTTACAATTTTCTTGTTGCTGCCATGTGTTTTAATAATATCAGCTTGTTGCATACCTACTAATTTTATTTTAGATTTCTTATTTGTGACCTTATTTATTAAATCAATTATTTTAGTTATTTTGATTGGATTATTTGAACAAATATTTAATACGTTCTCTTTATAGAAATTTAAGTTTTTTAGCACATAAAGAATCTTTACAACATCACCAATGTATGTGAAATCTCGATAGTGATTACCATTATTAAATAGTTCAAATTTTGAATTAAAAAAAATATTTTTCAAGTATTTTAACATGAACATGTCAGGTCTTCCCCATTCACCAAAAACTGTAAAAAATCTTATGCCAACAATATTCATTTTGTAAGTTTCTTTATAAATAATTGCTAGCTCTTCATTAATTTTTTTTGTTAAAGCATAAACATTTTTTGGATTAATAGGTAAATTTTCAGTCAAAGGAAATTTTTTTGATTCTCCATAGACAGAACTAGACGAAGCGTATATGATTTTTTTTATATTATGGGCTCTTGAGGCCTCTAGTAAATTTGTAAAGGCAACAATATTAGAGTCGTAATATTTTTGAGGATGAAGGATAGAATACCTAACACCAGCCTGTGCTGCTAAATGATATATACAATCAAATTTATGTTTTTTTAATAATTGATTTAAAGATTTTTTATTACAAATATTTAATTTAAAGAATTTGAAATTATTATAAAATCTAATTTCTTTAATTCTATCTTTTTTAAGTTGGACAGAATAATAGTCATCAAAATTATCAATTCCATATACTTTAATCTTATTATTTTTTTCTAAAAAATATTTTGCAAGATTAAAACCAATAAATCCTGCTGCTCCAGTAATTAAAATTTTCATTTGGAAGTTATGTTAATTATTATTTAAAGTATAAAATACAATGTTTACAATACTCGAAAAACAAAAAAATTAAACTATTTATTAAAATTATAAATATGCTTTATTTTAAGAAACTATTTAAGATAGATTTTTAGTATAATGTGTGATTATTATAATTTATTTGTTAAATCACAAAATTTTAAATTTACCTAAAAATGATATTATTTAAATAATGAAAGAAAACTTTGTTACTTTATTCAATTATAATTTCTTGCCTCAAGGCAAAATGTTAATTGATTCAATTCAAAAATTTCCAGTAATTATTTGGGTAGTCTGTCTAGATAGAAAATTATATGAATATTTTTTAAAGACAAATAAGTCAAAAAATATAAAGCCAATTTTTATTGGTAATCATGAAGACAAAGAGATGAAAAAAGCAAAAAGAAATCGTCCATTTTTAGAGTATTGTTTTTATTTAACACCTATATTGTCAGAAATCATTTTTAAATTGGACAACAGGATAAAACAAGTTACCTATGTTGATGCTGATATATATTTTTTTAAAAATCCAAAGCCAATATTTGATGAGTTCAAAAAATCAAATAAGGATATTTTTTTGACCTTACATGGGTTTTCTAAAGAATCTAAAAAATTAGAGGTTAACGGTAAATTTTGTGTTCAATTTTTTATAGTAAAAAAAAATAATTTTACAAAATACTTTATGCAAAAATGGAGAAAACTATGCCTTGAAAGCACGAAGCTGGATATTAAAAATAATATTTTAGGAGATCAAAAATACTTAGATTATTTATATAAAAAAAACGAAAATAAAATTCATGTAGGAAAAAAAAAAGAATATTTCCAAGCCCCTTGGTCAGATAATAAATTTAAAGCTAATAATGCTATTATATTTCATTTTCATGGATTAAGAATTAAAAAAGACTCAATACAACTATATCATTCATATAAAATTAATTATCAGAAAATAGAATTTTTTTATAAACCTTACTTGAAGAAACTTATTGCTTTTTTAAAAATTGGCAAGTTACAGTTTAAACAACTATTCTTAAACGATGGAACGAACATTAGAATAAAAATTATTGCGGTAATAAAAAGTTATTTATTTTATATTTTTACAAAAAGGAGACTTAAAAAAATAATTAGAATAAAAAAATTTATAGAAACTAATAAAATATGATACCTCTAAAAAGAACTTATATAAAAAATATTTTAATAACAGGTGGAGATAGTAGATTTGCTAACGAATTAAAAAAATCATTTTTTGGTAAACATATTTATTATAGAAACAAAAAAGAACTTGATATTTTAAAAATTAAAAGTTTGGAAAACAATATTAGATCAATAAAACCTAAAATAATTATTCACTTGGCTGGATTAACACGACCAATGAAAATTCATGAAAATGATATAATATCTAGTATTAATTTAAATATTATTGGAACTGCAAACTTGGTTAAGATTTGTTCTAAAAATAATATTAAGCTAATCTACTTTTCAACACACTTTGTGTATCCTTGTAAAAAAGGCAATTATAAAGAAAATGATCCACTTTCTCCTATTAATAATTATGCTTGGTCAAAGCTAGGAGGTGAGGCTTCAGTTCAATTATACAAAAATTCGTTAATTTTAAGACTTTCTATGTCAGAGTACCCATTTGTACATAAATCAGCTTTTGTGGACACAAAATCTAATTTTATATACAACACAGATGTAGCAGAGATTCTACCTAAAATTTTAAATATCAAAGGAGTATTAAACATAGGAGGAAAAAAATCATCAATTTATAATTTTGCTAAAAAAAGTAATCCCCAAGTTAACCGAACTAAATTAAAAAAAAATCAATTTTATCCAAAAGACTCCTCTACAAATATTGAAAAAATGCATAAAATCTTAAAAAAAAAATGAAAGTTTCATTTCATAATATTTATAAAGGAATACCTAATAAACAAAAGATTGAGTCAGATATAATTAATTTAATTAGAAAAAATAAGTTTATAGGGGGAGATGTTGTAAAGAAATTTGAAAAAAATTTTGCTATTTTTACTAAATCAAAATTTTGTATATCAGTTGGAAATGGTACAGATGCATTAGAAATTTCTTTAGAAGCTTTGGGAATTAAAAAAAATTCTGAAGTTATTGTTCCAGCAAACACTTGGATTGCAACAGCAAATGCAGTGGCTAGAGCTGATATGAAAGTAGTTTTTTGTGATGTAAATCTAGACGACTATTCTATTTGTATTGATGATTTAAAGAAAAAAATTACAAAAAAAACAAAAGCTATAATTCCAGTTCATTTATATGGTCACCCTGCAGATATGATGGAAATAAAAAAATTAGCAAAGGCTAAAAATATTAAAATTATTGAAGATTGTGCTCAAGCGCATGGAACTAAATTATTTAAAAAACATGTAGGTAACTTTGGTAATATTGGTACTTTTAGTTTTTATCCTGGAAAAAATATTGGTGCTTTTGGAGATGCAGGATGCATAATTACTAATAATAAAAATTATGCAAAAATATGTGAAAGAATAAGAAATCATGGAGCTTTAAAAAAATATGATCATGAAATAATTGGAAGAAATTCTAGGTTGGACACCATCCAAAGTTCAATATTATTAAATAGATTAAAAGTCTATAATAATGCTTTAAAAAAAAGAAATGTAAATGCTTCAATTTATTTTCAAGAACTTAAAAATATAAAAGACTTACATTTACCAATATTAAAAAAAGACTCAATAAATTCATATCATCAATTTGTAATAAGAACTAATTTGAGAAATAACTTACAAGATTTTCTAAAAAGTAAAAATATACAAACGATGATTCATTATCCTTATATGTTGTCTGATTTAAAGATTTATAAAAAGTCTTCGAGAATAAAAAATCTTAAAAATTCTAAAAACTTAGGAGATAAAATTTTAAGTTTACCTATTTCAGAAGAACATACAAAAAAAGAAATCTATTATGTATCTAAAATAGTAAAGTCTTTTTTTAATAAAAAATGATAAAAAAAAAGATATTAAAAATAATTAATGCTGCGTTAAAAATTTTAAATATTAAAATTGTAAAAAATGTTGATCAGTTTAGTAATACCTATAGACTATGTTTGGCTTTCAAAGAGCAAAACATTACAGAGATTTATGATATAGGTGCTAATGAAGGCCAGTTTGCAAAAGATCTAAGATATTATGGTTATACACATAAAATAATAAGTTTTGAACCCTTATCTATTGAGCATGCAAAATTAAATGATAATTCAAAAAATGATGAAAATTGGGAAGTATATGAAAGAGTTGCCATTGGTGATGAAAATAAGAATATAGAAATTAATATTTCAAAAAACTCTGTATCATCAAGTATTTTAAATATAAAAAATGAACATATAGATGCCGCTCCTGAATCAAGATTTGTGAGCAAGCAAAAAGTAAATCAAGTTAAACTAAATGATGTATTTAAAAAGTTATCTAAAAACTTATCTAACTCGTTTTTGAAAATTGATACACAAGGATACGAATTCCAAGTATTAAAAGGAGCAGACCAGGTCTTATCAAACTTTAAAGGTTTACTCGTAGAGGTTTCATTAGCTGAATTGTATGAAGGTCAAAAAAATTGGATTGATATAATTGACTACCTTAAGAGTCTTGGCTTTAAAATATGGTCTATAGATAGAGGATTTACTAACAAAAAAAATGGAAAAACACTTCAGGTAGATTTGGTTTTTTTTCGTTAAAAATATATATTATTTAAGTTACTTTAATTTTTTAGTTTTATTAAATTTATTTAAAAATTTTTTTTATTAATGCATTAATATAAATTAATACAATAATACAGAAAGATTGTTTATTTTTTAATTTTATTTTGGACTCTTCATTTAAGTGTTCAATAAAACTTGTTTTGTAAGAAAATCCTCCTCGAGCTACTTCACCAATCACAATATTTTTTGGAGTAGATTCACCCTTATATCTTTTAGCGTTTATCATTCTAAAATATAAATCATAGTCTGCTGAGCATTTAAAATTGGTGTCATATAACCCAATTTCTAAATAAACTTTTTTTTTTAAATAAAAACCTGTTGTGTGAGCTGTAGCAAAGTCAAAGTTATATTTAATTCTTTTAATATCAAAACCATGTTTAATAATTGATGCACCAGTATAATTTCTTTTTATGGTAGCAAAAACATAATCGCAATTATTTTTTTTAAACGCATTAGCTACATGATTTAGACCACCTTTTTTTAAAATATCACCAGAATTACAAAAACCAATAACATCTCCATTAGCATGATCTATCCCTTTATTCATTGCATCGTATATACCCTCATCTTTTTCAGAAATGATTAAATCAATTTGATTTTTATATTTTTGTATTAAACCACGTGTAGAGTCAGATGAATTGCCATCTATTACAATGTATTCAATTTTTATATCCTGACTTAATATTGATTTAATAGTTGTTTCTATATTTTTTTCGTCATTTTTTACAACGGTAATAATTGTTATTTTCATTTATATATTCTTAATTAAATTATAATATTTTTTTAAGTTTGTATTGAAATCATATTTATCAAGATTTTTATAAAGTACTCTAATCTTTTTATTGATTAATTTTTTATTATTATAATAAAAAGAAATTTTTTCTGTTAATTCTTTGAAATCTCCAACATTAAAAAGAAGTCCTCCTTTTTCATTCATTAAGATTTCTCTTGGTCCAGTTAAGCAATTTGAAGAAATAATTGGTTTCTTTAATACAGCTGACTCCAGTAAAACGTTAGGCAAGCCTTCAAATTTCGAAGATAAAATAAATAAGTCAGATTTTAAAATATATTTGTAAGGATTTTTTACAAAATTTATAATTTTAACAATTTTATTTAAATTATTTTTATTAATATATTTGTCTAATTCACCTCTAGTATGACCCTCTCCTACAATTAATAGTCTTACATCAATTTTTTTTTTTATTAAATTTATTGACTTTAATAAAGTGATGTGGTCTTTTTGTTCAGTTAATCTAGCAACATTAATTATATTAATAATACTTTTTTTTTTGAAAAAATTTTAATATAAACTTTTTCTTTTGATTTTTTTATAATCTCTTTTTTATTTAATGGATTAAAAATTAAAACTGTTGATAAATTAAATTTATTTTTGAATTCTCTTTCAAATTCTTTACTGTTAACTACTATTTTATTTGCTTGATTTAAAAAATATGAGTAAATTTTTTTTTTTATGAAGTTTTTTGACCATCCAGAAGGTGATGTATTTGATCTTGTTATAATTTTTACATCAAAGATTTTGCTTATTATAATGCAATAAATATTTGCTTGAAAAGAAAATATGACAGTATTTTTATCTTTTAATAAAAATTTAATAAGTAGGTAGAAGCAAATAAAATATTTGAATTTTTTTGGTAATTTTTCCCAAAAACTAGCTCTAGGCACTATTGTATTTCTAATAAATAATGAATTCCTGCTTTTTTTTGTTGTTATTAAATAAGATTTTTTAAATTTTTTTTTTAAATAATTTGATATTATAAATAAATTTTTCTCAACACCCCCAGTATTAATATGTGGCATAAAAAATACTAAATTCTTTTTTAACATAATCTTTGAGAATAGTTTAAAATGTTATAATAATATTACTTAAATTCATGAAATTAGTTACAATTATAATGCCTTTTTATAAAAAGCGTAGCTATATTTATAGGTCCATTAAGTCAGCGATTAATCAAACATATAAAAAAATTGAAATCATTATTATCTATGATGACACAGATATGAGCGACTTAGCTTATATTAAAAAAATCTCTAAATTAGATAAAAGGATTAAGTTGATTATAAATGCTTCAAATAAAGGTGCTGGATACTCACGAAATATAGCGATTAAAAAGAGTAGGGGTTATTTCGTGGCATTTTTAGATTGTGATGATCTGTGGCAAAAAGATAAATTAGAAACTCAAATTAAATTTATGAATAATCATAGAATAAAGATTTCACACACTTCTTACTCAATAATTAATGAAAAAGGAAAAATTATTGGAGAGCGAACTGCAAAAAAAAACTTAACATACAAAGACCTTTTGAAGTCTTGTGACATTGGTCTGTCCAGTGTAATTTTAGAGAAAAAAATCTTAAAAAGGTTAAGATTTCCACTGCTCAAAACTAAAGAAGATTATGTTTTATGGCTGAATATAGCAAAAAATGATATCAAAATTTTTGGACTAAATAAAAGATTGGTTAAATGGCGTAAGCTTTCAAATTCATTGTCGTCGATATTTTTACAAAAAATTTTTGATGGATATAGGGTATATAAAAACTATATGAAATTTGATTTAATAAAATCTTTTTACTATTTAATTAGGTTATCATTTTATGCTTTAATTAAAAAAATATGATTAATATAATTATTATAACTGCATTCATTTTGATTATTAATTTTTTTTTTAAAGAAAAAAAATTGGTTATGCAGTTACACTGGTAGTCAGCATCAACGTTTTGCAAATAAAGAAAATATACCATTATCAGGTGGCTTTTTTTTATTAATAGTCATTTATTTAACTCTTGGTAGTTTTGGTAGTTATTTTTATATTTCTATACAAGCTCTATTTTTAATTGGTATATTTTCTGATTTAGATGTCATTAAATCTCCTAATAAAAGATTTATTCTTCAAATTTTAATAATTTTATTTTTTATAATTTGTACAGACCTTGTAATTGAAAACACAAGAATATTTGTAATTGACTATTTTCTTGAAAATCAAATATTTAATTATCTATTTGTTTTATTTTGTATAGCAATAATAGTTAACGGTAATAATTTTTTAGATGGTCTCAACACACTTGTTTTGGGATATCTCTTAAGTGTTTTAATTATACTATATTATTTAAATCTAAACGAAACTATAGGTATTGATAATATTAAATTTATTAATTTTATAATTATTATATTAATACTATTCATATTTAATTTCTTTAATAAATTATTTTTAGGTGATAGTGGTGCATATTTAATTGGGTTTTCTTTAGGAGTTATCTTGATAAAAATTAGTTTAGCTAATCAAAGTATATCTCCTTTTTTTATAGTACATCTATTGTGGTATCCTGGTTTCGAAAATTTATTTTCTATAATAAGAAAAACCTTGATTGGTAAATCACCTTTAAAACCTGATAAAAATCACCTTCATCAATTACTCTTTTTATTTATACAAAAAAAAAGTAAATCAAAAAGTTATTTTGTAAATAGTCTTTCAGCTCAATTAATAATTTTATATAATTTTATAATCTTTCTAATAGCAGCACAGAATATTTATAGCACTGAATATCAAATCTTATTAATATTGTTTAATTTGATGGTATATCTAGTTGTATATTTACGTTTATTTTATTTAAAATTTAAAGGGCGTGTAGTTCAGTGGTAGAACGCTACGTTGACATCGTAGAGGTCATAAGTTCAATTCTTATTACGCCCACCAGTTAAAAAAATCTTTATTATATAAATTAATATTTTTAAACCATCTCTAAATTCATTTACTTTTTTTCTTCCAGCAATTCGGATTCTTTCATGAGAGGAAATACTAGATATTTTAAAGCCTAATTTATTTGCTTTGTAGGGTAGTTCTATGCAGAATTTAAAATCTTTTTGTTTTAAGTTTAACTCTTTGATGCACTTTGTTTTAGATAGAACAAAAGTGTACAATATATCGTTAATTTTAGTTCCAAATAAAATTTTACAAATATTAGTAAAAATTCGGTTTCCAATTATTGTAAGAAGGGTGTCATCATCACTCTTTGCATCTTTATCATATCTTGAAGCAAAAATAAAATCAGAATTATCTTCATTTAATTTTTTTTGCATAACAGATATTTCATTTGGATTAAATGATCCATCAGCATTAAAGATACAAACGTATTCAGAGCGAGCATTTTTTATTCCGTTTATTAAAGCATCACCGTATCCTTTTCCATTTTGATAAACTATTTCACAGTTAAAATTTTTAATTGACTCAATGGTTTTTGTATCACTATCTTTAAGAATAATTGTTATTTTATAATCAAAGTTTTGAAGTTCATTTAATACAGTGGGTAAACTTTCCGATTCTTCTTTAGCTGGTATTATAAGAGTTATATTTTTCATTAGTTATAATAAGTATTTATTTGCGATAAATGACATAAATTATCAATAAGTAAATCAAAATTTTTCATTAAGTTAGATTCCTTGTTAAATTTTTATCTATACTTTAATAAATTTAAAATGATTAAACCTTGTTTTTTTCAAAAAATAAGCAACTATTAGTTTTAATGAAATTTTCAATTTTAATTACATCCTACAATAAAGGTAAATTTATAGAAGAAGCGATAAAATCATGCATTCAACAAACTTATAAAGATTTTGAAATAGTAGTAATGGACAATGAGTCTATTGATCATACAGACGTTATTTTAAATAAATACTCAAATCAAATTTCAGTAATTAAAAATAAAAGAATTAGTAAATACCCAGCTGTAAATCAGATAGATTTGATTAAAAAGGGATCTCAAATTTGCTCTGGAGAAATTATATGTTTATTAGATGCTGATGATTTTTTTAATTTAGACAAATTAGAAAAATTAAAAGATTTATTTCAAAAAGATATAAATTTAGAAATTATATTTGACATCCCCATTATAAGAAATGAAAAAAAGACAAAAAAATTTTTTTTAAAGAAAAAGAAATCTGAGTATATCTGGCCAACAATAATTCCAACAAGCTCTATTAGTATAAAAAAAAATCTTCTAAAAAAATCTTTAAATAAGATTTTAATTGATAAATATAATTATCTCGAAATAGATTTTAGAATATGTGTATATACTCAAAAGATAATTAAAAAATTTTTAATTTTAGATAAAGAATTAACTAATTATAGAACTGTTTTAGACGGAATCATGGCTAGCAATAAAAAATTTTCTTATAAGTGGTGGAAAAAAAGACAAGAAGCACATAATTTTATGTTTGAAATTTATAAAAAAAATAATTTAGATTATAAAATTAATTTAGATTATTTTTTTACTAATATGATTAATAAATTTATAAAAACCAAAGATTAATGAGTTTATCTTTATATTTATCAGCATATATTTTGATTTTATTTTCAATCTTAGGATATGGATATATATTTTATTTATGCACTAATAGATCAGCTAAAATTAGCGTTGGCTATCTTGGTTTATATGGAATTTTTTTTCTAATATTTATTGCTTATATTAGTAATTTTATAACTCCTCATGGAAAAATATTTAATATGTGGGTTATGAGTTTAGGTTTATTTGCTTTTTTTGTATTCTTGTTTAAAAATTTTCAATATCAGAAAGTGAATTTGCTTATTCTCTTTTTTATATTCTTCATATTAGTATTTGCTATATTACTTGCTAAGACACATGATGATTTTACTTATTATCATTTTCCTTATATTCATCATTTAACCTCAGAGTCAGTCATTTTTGGAGTAGGTAATTTTAATCATGGTTACAAAACTGCCTCATCCATATTTTATCTTTCTTCATTCTTTTATTTACCAAAAATTGAATACTCCCTAATTCATTTAGCACCAGTTTTTATTATGGGGTTCGTAAATTTTGAATTAATTAATAAAATAAAGACTTATTTAAAGGATAATAATAAAAATTTTATTATATTGTTATCACTTCTTAGTTTAACGGTTATTAACATATTTTTCTATAGGTTGGCAGAACATGGAACAGATAGATCAGCTCAGATCTTGGTACTCTTAACAGTAATTGAAATTTTGTTTTTTCTAAACTTTAAAAGTCAAGAAACAACATATTTAAACAAAATATATATACTAATTGTTTTAATAATCTCTTTGAAAGCTTTTTATATACTCTATATGCTTTTAGTAATTCCAATCATAATAAGTAACAAAAATAAGCTTAAGTATTTTGAAGATTTATTAAAAAATAATTTTTTTTATATCTCTGTTATATTTGTTTTTTTTGTATTATTAATGCATTTCGTCAACACTGGCTGTTTGTTGTTTCCTGTGGCAAGCACATGTAACGATAGTATTCTATGGGGTGTTGGCTCAAATGCTGCAACAGCACTCAATAATTGGTATCATTTATGGTCAAAAGCTGGGGCAAATCCAAATTTTACAATAAACAACCCCGATGAATATCTCCAAGGCTTTAATTGGGTTCATAATTGGACCAA
>MDSY01147993.1_pt1 | contig 37391 bp, 33 predicted proteins | sample 811131 | NCBI WGS metagenome assembly MDSY01 (sample SAMN05326643, study PRJNA326480) | marine metagenome | isolation source: seawater | place: Atlantic Ocean: South West | collected 2010
AGTCAGCGGAGGCTGTTGCACCGTGCATTATCTCTTCCTCACCACGAAATATAATCGAACCTACCCCTGAGAGGCCTGGCCGAACTTGTGTTATAAGACCCTGAGTACTCTCCGAATACGCTCCAAAAGTTTGACTCGTTAGTGGCCTTGGCCCGATCACACTCATGTCACCAAAATATATGTTTAATAATTGGGGTAATTCGTTAATCTTAGTTTTTCTTAAAAATTTTCCGACAGGCAAAACCCGCGGATCCTCTTTCATCGTAACAGTCCCCGTTCCAATGCTAGGGCTATTCTTAAGCATAGTCACGAATTTAAACAGCCTAAATACTTCACCACCTCGACCAATCCGCTCTTGTAAGAAGAACACTTCACCCTCACCCGAAAATCTTAAAATCAAAACAATGGGAACCAACAAAGGGGAAAGCACTAGTAATGCTAAACCCGACAGGACAACATCGAAAAAACGTTCCATAAATTCCTCCTACAAGTTAAACGACTCCATACTCTATAATCAACGTCAAAATACCATATATCATTGGATTCATCCGACTATAGGAGCGCCAAAAACAGCGCTATGTATCCTGCATAGACAAGTCACAAGGTAGAAAACTCTGACTGCTTATTGCCAGCAAGAGAATTGACATGTCTTTTATTGAGAAATATGTTCACACTTTTACTTTTCTAGCCACTGACGACTAAAACAGACAGCTTCAAAAGTAGAAGATAAATGTGTTAGCCATTAGCACCTACCGTAAACATCCAATTAGTCTAGCTGGCATATAAAGACTTCTGCATGGGCATACCTTTGTATCGGCCATTGAATAGCACAACATGTTACGAAAGAATACGACAACCATATTCGGCGAGTCCAAAACTAAACAATTAATTTACTGATGGATCACTTACTACATACTTTATATCAACATTAGCACAAAGAAGATGAGTCGCCACGGCACAATATCCTCACACCCAACTTTCACTCAACTCCCATTAGCTATTTTAGTCTTATCTGAGTTCATAAATGGCTTTTCAACATAAAGATAAAATATCGAACAAATTACCAGAGTGACAATCAAAGATAAGCTATTCACGATTATGTAATTATCAATCTGTAAAGAATCGAAAATAATGTGCATAGCATGTATCACGGAGTAGTGAACTAGATAAATCGAATAACACATTCCTCCTATAATAACCGACATATTACTGCATAAAAATCTTTCCAAAAATTTTAATTTGAATGCGGAAAAAAAGAGCGCGAAAACAGCGAAGTCAAATAAGAAAATTGAATTCATACTTTTTGCTAAATAAATTACTAGTAGCGAACAAAGGAAAAGCACATCAAAAAAATACGATCTACTTAGTAGTTGGTTCTTAAAAACATAGAGATAAGAAATACATATACCGATAATAAATAAGTGCGCGAAATTAAATACTGACAAATTTAACCGAGTACTCAGAAATCCAAATTCATGGGCAAAAATAGAAGCTATAAACAGAGCGCACGCGATAAAAAAAACGTATAAAGTTTTAAATCTTACAAGTATAGAAAATACAATTGGAATAAGAATGTAAAACTGAATTTCCGTCTCTAAACTCCATGTTACAGGGTTAATTATACTCCATTCTGAATAAATCAGCGTATGCAAATACAACAATGAAGCAAAGAAGTTATCGACAGATTCAGTAAAATCTAATCTCCCAGTCAAAAGAGAAAGTAAGTAGATTAAACATAAGCTTATGGCGAAAGGAGGCTCAATTCTTTTGAATCTTTTTATAAAAAAGCTCCTCGTCACCAGATCATAGTTTTTGGCCTTTATCTTGACAAAAAAAGGAAGAGTTATAACAAAACCGCTAATAGCAAAAAAAAGCTCGACACCCCAACCACCGTATATTACAACCGCCTTATAAAATTCTTCAAAAATTCTACTATCAAAGGTTCTATAGTAGGATGTGTTTAGATGTAACATTACAACCGGAAAAATCGCGAAAAACCTTAGCCCATCAATCTCTCGAATGTAATTTCCAGACGAGGGAGCTCTGAGGAATTTTTTTAGAAACATTTTTTATTCTCGAGTAAAAGGCTTTCGTTATTAGTTTTTGACGGCTATCTTGAAATCTTCATCATTATGGGTTTACTGCTATTAATTCTGAACACAAAAAAGTTAGAATACGCCAACCAGAGATATTAAAAAATCATAATTTTGTTACATCTTCTGGTCTAGATATTTACCGGTTTCTTTATGAGAAAAACCAGGCAAGAGTCCAAAATACAACTTAACAATATCCTCTTTGCTCCAAGTACCTTTATTCCTTAGAGATTCAATTCCGTCCATAAAATCGTCTAACTTAGCCTCATCAAAATTAGGTTGATTTTTGATAACCCCAACCGTCTCAAATCGCTCCATATCTAAATCTTCATTATCGGTAAAAAACTCTTCGAAGTCCTTTTCACCAGTTGTGTCACTATTGAAGAAGTAACAGGGCCATTGCTTATTAGTAATCAGCTCTTCAGCTCTGTCTCGAGCTTCGTCCTCTGACCCGCATTCGCAGGGCTCATAGCCACGTGCTCTAAGGTAACTGACGGCTATTTCTGAGAACGTAATCAGATGCAGTTTTTCACTTAGTTTAGGGAAAAAAATATCTACGTTATCTCCGAGTAGTCCAGATAACAAGCATAATTCTCCGGATTCTTGAGGAGTTACAAAGTATCTGCGAACATCATTTGGAGCTGAAAATGGCTGTTTTTTTGCAAACCTTTGATTAAATCCATGAAGCAGAGAACCGTCAGAAAATGCCACATTAGCAAATCGCGCCATTGAAATGTTTTGGGTCAAGCTCTCACGCATTAAAAACATTTCCATAATTCGCTTGCTTGCTCCCATCATATTAACTGGATTAGCCGCTTTATCAGTTGATACACAGAAATATTTTTTAGCTCCCATCTTCTTGGCCAATCGTGCAGTCTTGACCGTATTGAAGACATTGACCATTATCATTCGCATAAGTGTATATGGGTCTTTCTCACTTCTGACATGCTTTAAGGCTGACAAATTAAAAACGTAATCATAAGGACCCTCGCCCACTATTAACGATTCGAATTCAACCGTCCCGCAATCGACAGCGAATGTTTTAAATTCTCCAGTTCCGTATCCTAATGTGCTTCTAATGTCACGCACAAGTTCTACCATATTATTCTCAGAAATATCGACGACATGCAAAGCTTTGGGATCACGTTTGAAAATCTCTCGACTGACAGCCTGGCCAATAGATCCAGCCCCCCCTATCACAAGAAAACGTGACTCCTTAACCAAATTGGCTAGTAATTTATCATTATCCCGAATATCCTCTACAAATAGCTGCGATTCGCGGCCTATAAGTGACAAAAAATCCATTAAAAACACCTAATATATGAAATAAATTGGACCATCGTATTTATTAATCTTTAGCAATGTTGTTACTTTTCCACTGTTCTGAAAACGCCGTCATCAACATGAACTGGAAACTCTAAATTAAGACAACTCTTTGCTACAGATGAATTTACTACCAAATTTCCCCATATTTTCCTATATAGGTTTGGCCTGATAATTCGAAATAGAAATGCAAAAGGTCTACTGTCGACTAAACATATTTTTGTTTTCATGCTTTTACTGAGAATAGAAACAAGCCGGCTTGTTGAAATACATTCATCATCTGCCAATAAAAATACACCGCGCCTGCATTGTTTTAAGACTTGATCGATAGCATATACTGCGTTCTCAATGGCAATAAACGAACGCTTGTTTCCTATAAGGCCCAGCGGCACTATAGGCGAGTAAGAGATAAGACGAATTATTGAGTTTAAATTGCCGGGCGCTTTGGGTCCATAAATCATTGGAAACCGCAAAATCGCTACTTTAAACCCATCACTATTGAGATCACTCAACCTCTCCTCAGCTTCTAATTTACTACTTGCGTAGAGAGTTTTGGGGTCACAATCAGAGGAATCATCTATATATTCGAGGCTGCCATAAACGGACACTGAGCTAATGAATACAAACTGTTTCAATCCATTGGCTTTTGCCAATCGAGCTAGTGCAAGAGGGTATTCGATGTTTACCCGCCTGTACGCATCAGACGTGGCAGTGTTCCCTCTGTGGACAACGGCAGCACAATGCAGCACAGCATCAAAATCATGAAAATTTATATCGTCCAATTCCTGATTTTGAAGAGAGAACGGTCTAATTACGTAGTCTTGTGAAAGTGCTTTAACGAAAGATGAGCCCAAATACCCATTACAACCTGTAACCAGCAAATTCGACATACAGACCTCCAGTGTTATATTTAAAGACTACATATAAGCTATCTAAAAAGAATCTTAATTGAAACATTAACTATCCAATATCACCTAGCGACAAATAAAATTGGAATAGATATTTTTAATTTCTGAGAACATCTTTGCAAAAACAAATTCCTCAGAAAACCTTTTCCGACTTGACTCTCCATGAAGCGTAATTAATTTTTTATTAGAGATGTATCTGCAGAGAATTTGTGACAGATCTTGATAATCCGTCCTTTGGAATACGCCACCATTAGTCTCATCGACAAGTTCAGTAACACCTCCCACATCAGTCGCAACAATAGGTAATCCCGCTCTCATTGCCTCAATAATTGAAATAGGGAGCCCTTCATAGTGACTGGACAATATGAAAATATCAGATTGGGATAAAATTTCCCCAACAGAAGAGCTTAATCCAACAAAATTGATCGACCTGAAGGTAAGAGGCGCTAAACGTTTGGCTCTTTGCTTAAACTGATCACTATCGGTCCCTTTCCCAACACATGTCAAGTGTACTTGGAGTCCATTTATTGCCTTAAAAACCGTATCGTAGTCTTTTTGAGCATCGTCTCTTGCAACCATGATTAATTTCATTGTTCCTAAGGATCTACCCTCGGCTTTTTCTTTAAGACTATCGGCAACTCCATTATGAACCGTTATTATCTTGCTCTCCGAGATCTTAAATCGCTGTATGCCTTCCAAACGATCAAAATTCGATACTGCTATATATACTACAGTGAGTTTATTAAGAAGCCTTTCTAAAAGACTGTATAGAAACTTCCCACCAGACTTTCCTGGCTTAGTAGTAAGCCAGCCGTGTATTGTAAACACAACAGGGATACTATTTAGCCAGCCCGCTAATCTGAAAATCAAACCAGCTTTGCTGCTATGAGCATGCACTAAGTCTGGCTGATAGCTCTTTACTATTTTATATGCGCGTAAAATATTTAAAAGGTCATTGAAAGGAGTGATGGAGCTCCTCATTGAAGGCATAACAATAGTTTTCACACCCTTGTCCACAAGGTCTCTAGAGATCTCACCATCCTCACCTAACACTACAAGTACATCATACCCATCATGCTTTAATCCAATACTGAGATCTCTTACATGGACTGGCGCGCCAGACAGATCTCCATTTGTTACCGCATGCAATATTCTCATTTTTTCTCATACTTATGTTAAAAATAGTAAATTTACCACTCGACTTTTTATATTCGGGATTTTATCCACAATCGAAAATACCAAAACCAAAGCTCAACACTATACATTTAAATTTTTACATCCTTGGCTGAAGCTATCTATAAAACATCTTCTAAAGGTCTACACCTAACCCACTCATAGCGCATCTTATAGATCCTGGCTAGATATAGTAAGCAAACTAGAATTCAATATTTGTTGCACAATAAATTTTTATTACAGCTTATTGCCAGCAAGAGAACTGATATGCCTTTGGTTGAGAAATATGCCTACAATTCTATTTTTTTAGCTACTGACTACTAAAACAGACAGCTTCCAAAGTATAGGATCAATGTTTTAGCAATTACCACCTACCCTAAACATCCAGTTAGTCTAATTCGCTAGGTGTTCTCCCAATTTTAATCAAACTAGGTTAACATAAGTGTTGCAATAGTCTATCGTGCAAACGCTCCACTGTCCGCTTGGCATGGGTCATACACATTTAATTTTTTTTAAAGATCCGCTCCTGGCGGTCTATCGACTCTTGATGAATCGCCTTGACAAAAATATTAATAAACTCCTGACTCAAACCTAATTCGGTGCCCACCATTCGCATATTATCAAGAATTTCATCCCACCTTTCAGTTTGCAGAATAGCTACATTGGTCTTCTTCTTTAAATATTCAATTTCGTCAACTTGAGCCAGTCTTTTAGACATAATCTTAAGTAGCTGGTCATCATATAAGTCAATTGTTGTTCTAAGCTTTTTTATCTGACTCTTAAATTCAGATCCATCATTATCTTTTTCCCTAGCCCTCAACTCGCGTACAATATTCGCTAGCATTCTGGGCTCAATTTGCTGCGCTGCATCGCTACATGCAGTATCTGGATCATTGTGAGTTTCTATTATAAAACCGTCATAGTTCAAATCCAGTCCCATCTGACATAAGTCACCAATCAAGTGCCTCTGGCCCGCAATATGCGAAGGATCGAGTATTAACGGCAAATTTGGAAACTTACTTTGCAGTTCGATGGCAATTTGCCATTCAGGACTATTTCTATAGCCAGTCTTCTCATAAGTAGAAAACCCCCTATGTATAACTCCTAAATTCTGAATATCGCAATTATGAAGTCTCTCTACCGCCCCCAACCACAAAGCTAAATCTGGGTTGACCGGATTTTTAATTAATACTGGTTTATCTGTGCCCCTGAGTGACTCTGCAATCTCTTGCACTACAAAAGGGCTTACAGTGGACCTCGCTCCAATCCACAAAATATCTTACCATGCCTTAATGCCAAATCCACATGCTGAGCTGAGGCGACCTCAGTTGCAACAAGCATCCCCGTTTCTTCCTTAACTTTCTGCAACCACTTCAATGCTGGGGCACCAACGCCCTCAAAATATCCCGGTCTAGTTCGAGGCTTCCATATCCCGGCTCTATAAACTTTGGCAATATCTTTAACTGCATGCGCTATTTTTAATACCTGCTCTTCTGACTCTGCACTACATGGCCCCGCTATGACAAGAGGCTCATTCTTCGCAAGATTGTCAAACCAAGTTTTTGATATTTCAGTGGTTTTAATAAAAAATTATCCCGTAGGTGTAATTGTAAAAGATAGTTTTTGGAGTACCAACTTTAGTTAAATTTTTTGTTCATATGCAGTGCAGTCAACTAACTCCCACAGTCTCTGAATGGAAAGATATAATTTTATCAGCTGAACACAATATTCCACTGCCATAGCAATATTTAACGATAGATTTCTTTAATACTGTATGGACAGTTCTCTGTACTATAAATATGAGAGACTAATCTCCTTTCAAGGTGATTTTGTTATACGAAAAATTCGGTTAAAACCTAGAAACAGACTTTTTACACCAAAATACAGGGTGTAACGAACTAAACTTTTATCTGCTAATCTAACCCAGCCTATTCCAGCAGTAAATGAACCAAATTGGTCTTTACATAAGTCATAAATAGTAAAGTCGCTTATATCAGGAAAATTAACAATTACCTTAGCATTACTGTCATGTACCATCGAAACCCCTTTTTCCGCAAGGTAATAAGAGTGATACATATCTTCAGCAAAAGCTTTGCCTTTTCGAGAATAAAAGTTTTCGCAAATTAAATTTTTGGTGTGATGCATAACGCAGCAGCCAGGTAGCCATTCAACTAAACTTGTGTCTATCTCTGTGTTCGGGCCAAATCCAATACCGCCTTTAGATATAGTCCCAGCCTGGTATCTTTTAAAGCCATTCAAAATCAAGGTTAAAATATTTTTTTGAACTTTCTTGAAAACATTGCAATTAGACGATAAATAAGAATACTTACTTTGAGTGCTTGACCTATATATAATTGGGCCAACGCATGAACTAGGGTTGTTTGCAATGGAATCGCTTAAGCTTTCTAACATCTGTTTATCAACCAGAGTATCCGAATCTAACTGGAGAGTATATTTTGTGTCCGACAGTTTAAATCCCACTAGTCTCTGAGCCACCTGACCTTTACATAATGTTGGGACAATCCGTACGAAAGGATATTTTTTTACGAAATCTGCCACTCGGTACTCCAGCTCCTTAGGAATGCACAAAAGTAACGCCCGAGGGATGACAGACCCACGAGAGATGGAATGAATACAGCTCTCCAGGGTACATTCTCCAAGAGTTGCTATAACAACAGTAATATCGCTGTCGCAATCGTCTGTCGTACTGCCTCCTATCATCATTCCTCCATTGCAAAATAATTTGTTAACCGAATTTCTGCCAAGCTCTGCAACTTTTAATAATTGCTCTATAATTAAAGACTTGATTGATCGATCAAAACTTTAAATACTCGATCCTGGGAAACGCAAGACCAACAAAGTTAATGTTTCAAATCAATAAATTCTCAATTATTGTGATTACAACATCCAAAATTATCTAGAAGAAGACACAATATGGACTATGAAGAAGTTTAAAGTCTTTAAAAATCGACGAAACTTCCACGAGGGTATTTATAAATCCACCAGAATTACTAACAGTACCCTTAGTTCTATCGATTTTGTTGAGTTATTTGTTACTCAGATCGCCCATTGGGAGCATCAAAGGACCATTGGCTTTAGTACACTCAAATTGCACTAGTATCCTCAGATTTAAAACTTCAAATCTTCCTGAATTCCAGCTAGCAAAATACAATGTATCCGCGCCACCTTTTTCTACGCGGAATCTCGCGCTGTTTGATATTTAAAAAAACATAGCCTGTAATGAATCACTTTAGAGACGTACTTTCTTGTTTATAGCCTTTAAAAATATTCTCTTGACAATCAATAGACTCATGATGAACTAGTTTAAAAAGCGCTTTAATGATTTCCTCGCTCGAACCTTTCCCGAAGTCTCTAATTACATTTTTTCAAAAACTACAGCCCACTGGTCGATTTGAAGAACTGATACATTATTAATTTTTCAAGTAATCCAATTTTGATATGAATTGTCTTTAGCGCTTAACCCAGATTTGGTTATATGTTTCTCCAGCCTGATGACATTTCTCTCTCAAGGAGAAACCACATTCGGACAAAATGCTCGCAGTTTGAGTGGATTGATCACTAAAGTTATCATTTATTTCAATTAAAATGGTTTTACAGATTCGATTTCGTAGCATCTCTTTGGCACCAGACAGAATTAGATGTTCAATCCCATCAACGTCAATTTTTATCATCGTGGGTATTTCTGGAAGAAGCCCATGCTCCAATAAGAAGTCTAGACTATAACCCAAGGTTCGATAGGCTAACATGCTTTCAAGTTGAACTCCATTTTGATCGAAGTCAACTCCAAAAGCAGACAATGCACCGCCTTCTTCGACACTTGCCAACTTGAAGTCAGCGAACTGTATGCTATCTGATAATGGGTTAGTAATAATAGAGATTTTATCTTGAAGACCATTACTATTAATATTTTTAGATAAGATAGGAAGATTGAAAAATGAAGGCTCAAAGGCATAGACATTGTGACTTTTAGTTTTAGCATGATACATCGAATACAGGCCAATATTTGCACCAATATCGAATAAGACACCATCATTATCATCTATCCATTTTAGAGTTTCAGGCTCTTTAGAAGAAAATGTCTCGGCTCTATAGCGGCATAGCCAATTTGGCGTATACAGTCTAAGCGTTACGGGCTTAAGATTGCCCGATAAGTGAGTTATTTCACGAACTTGCTGGTTATTTTTGTTACATTGCTCATCCATCCAAGCATATCTTAGACTCTGATGTATTAGGCCAAGCAACGCACTATAAGCCGTTATAAAAAAACCGGAAACGCTCAAGGGTGTTAATAATAAGCTCTTAATTAAATGGCGCATAAGATTTGAAGTTCCTATAGTGTTCAGAATGCAGTCAAAAAATAAACCTCATACCACTTCTATATTGAGACATTAATTGACATTTGTTAAATTTGTAACAGCAGCGGATAGTCTATTTAGCCATGGTGACAGTCAAAATACTTTCCCTTGAAGGAGAAAACTATTGGCCTTGGCAATGGTAAATTACTTTTAATTTTCAGTATTTGTGGTTGGACAACTTTTATTAAACCCGTATGTTTTGGTAACAAAGTAATTCGTTTCGTGCCAACGTCGATCCAAACAGTCTCTTCACATGGATTGTTGAACATAAGCTCGGAATAATCAAATTTACTGAAGTTTTTCTGAATCACATAGGTACTTGGTTTCCGGAAAGTTTTACCTACATCACCGTGAATAACGTAATTGTCTCTCCCAGATAGATCTATGTATTGCGCAAGGACATTGCCATGCACAAACGATGGAATTGATGATCCAAATTGATAACCCAAGTAGCACCTATTAGTGATCTTTACATCGTTTCTTTTTTCAACGTTGAACAGATGGAAAATAGAGAACGTTCCATAATCCTCATTCTCACCAACTTTTGATTTGGTTACTTCGACCTCAGTAACAGCTTCTTGAACTTCCAGAATCTCTCGATATACTTCGCGGCCTTGCTTATTGTAAAAAACAAACAACACCTGACTGTTTTCAACTCCATAAAAAGCTTTAGGAATGTCTGAAAATCTAAATATCGTTCTGAAATTGTCATCGAGGCGCCAGAAAAACAAGTCGGAACATGAAAAATTATCTACATGGCCTGGCATCGCAAAAGCAGAAGGCTTAAACCCCAAGAAATTTCTCAGTTTTACACCACCTTTAGAATTAAAAGCTGGCTCAACCAATGATTTCAAGTAATTCATTTTTTAACCTCGCCACATGAGAAAACCTGTTCAAACCATGAATATTCGAGTGAGGCGGATGAGTATGCTCAAAGCTCAGATGACCATCCTTGCTCTCAGAGAGATAGATTGGTACACCTAAAAACCCTTTAGTAACAATATAGTGATTCGAATTGCAATCTTCAGCACTTAAACTAATTATACTTGTTTCATTAGAACGTAATATATAACTTTTCTTGATCACTTTATCTTTTTTACACACAAGATACGCGGGATATTCTTCATTAATTGGTTCACCAAATATATTCCTAATGAAAACGGTGTTAATCAAGGCATCGCGATTAGTTAAAGTACTTAAGGAGGACATTAGAGAGCCTCGTCTCAGTGTCATATTAAATGGATAATCTGATTGGTATGAACTAAAGCCTCCCGCCGAGTTACTGACACATAAATTAGCTCTAAAATCAGGAATTGTGGAAGAAAAATCATTGTAACTAGCGAGTTTTTTAACAGCAATATTTGATGATCCTACTTCCTCTACTGACGCAAGAAAGTAGACAGAGTTAAAATTTTCTTTTCCCGCTTCGAGATAGAAAAAGTGTGCATCCTCCTGGCAATCAGTAGCCTCTATAATCCACATTTTGTCTTCAATCGATGCGCAGAACAAACGAAGATTTGAATCTACCTTTCCTCGATTTTGAAATTTAGGTATTTCTAATCTGGAAGAAATCCCATCTTTTCTAGAAAAGAAAAAATAATTCACCCCCTAGCTCCTTACAGTTGAACTAATAGCACAGATATTTCAAGCCGCTTCTTCGTTAAAGATAACATACATTCAAAACCTTAATGTGCTTTCGTGCATTATTTAAATTTAACATTCTAGAAATTAAATCGCCCATTATTGCGACTACAAAACATGTATTTAGTAAACCATATGGCTTTTATAGTTAACGCCAAAGAATCTAAACAATACTGAGATGAAATTATTAAGCTTATTGACTCTATTGAAATTTCGCCTCAGAGGTTTCATTCCAGAGATAAACCCCTCTAGAGACTTCAATGTTGCATCATCTGATAACTCCATAAACCTATCTACTAAATCAAATCTTCGATACAGCAATAGAATTTTCAAATAATTTATCTTATCGTCCTTAGAATAACCATCCGACATTACTGTTTCTGGTGATTTAAGAAACAAAGCATCACCAAACACGAAGTGTCCGATATCAGCATGCTCGTCTCTAAGCCATCTCCTGGTCCCCACAAAATCTATAAATTCCAAATCAAACTTACCCAAGTAATCAACGATTTCTCCAAATAAAGGTTGACCTTTATACATCGCTAGTAATTCCACTTCAATCTCCATACCGAGATTCTTTTTTAGCGTATTACTTGCTCCCTTTAGCACATCAAGCTCCCCACCTTGAATATCCATTTTAATGAAATGTGGCTGGTTTAATTCAATTTGATCCAATTGCTTGGAGGTACAATGAAAAGTATCCATGACATCAAATCTCTCAGCCTTTGGAAACTTGTCAAGAAAAACCCTGTTAGGCTCGTAAACTGAAGAGCATTGAGGATCCTGGCATAAAAACACTGATATCTCTTTTTCTTCAGACCATAAGGCAAATGGAAAAATGGAAGCCGATCTAGCTGCAGTGTGTGATTTCAATTCCTTAAAAGACCGCTCGTCAGGCTCAAAACCATAGTAGTTGACATCCTCAATGACTGACTGCCATCGCTTTTCAATTCCCCCAGCCGCTCCAACATCGATTAACCCGAGGCCATCATTAGCTGGTAATTGTGAAAAGCTCTTAAGCAAGTATTTTTTTTCATTAAAACCAAATATAGAAACTAAAGACCTTGCGATAGGCAATATATATTTTTTTCTCATTTTTTTGACCTAATCCTAATTTTGAGTGGCGTTATATAAGTTAATGTATCTAACAGCAGCTTTTTCTATGCTATATCTGGAGCGTACAAACGATGCTGATTCTTGGCGCCTCAGATTTCTTTCATTAACATCTTGAGAAAGAAGAAATTTAGTTCCTTGGTAAAATTCTTCTATATTTCCTGTTTCGGCGTATCTAATGAACCCACCCCCTATGCTTTTTACACCTTTATTATTAGAAGATATGCAGGGACAGCCGCACGCGAGACCTTCAATTAGAACTAATCCAAATGCCTCATCCACTGATGTCGAAACTAGCACATCAAGAGATGATAAGATCAGGGGCATATCATCTCTTACGCCAAGAAGCGAAATACTATTGCCAAGATTATAACAGGCTATAAGATCCAGCAATTCAGTATTTTTATAATCATTCCCATCTCCCACCATAAGAAAATGAAATTGATCAACATCTTTACTCATCATTGCAGCAAGTTGGAGAAAATCTGCCGGTCTTTTTTCAAAGCTGTACCTTCCAACAAATCCAATAATTGACCTATTTTCGCTAATTTCCAGGTCATCAACTAACTTTACTCTACTGTTTTCGACTCTTTTAAAATATGAGCAATCGATACCATTTTCTATAACGTCAAGCTTACTTTTATCAAAGCCAAAATCTAAAAACTGCGCCTCTACATGCTTTGATACCGTAATAATCCTATGCGGTACAAAGTAAGATAGTAATGCGTTGAATCTTACCGTAGCTAATGTAGACCATTTCAGTGTTTTTAGGCTTAGATCCGCATGATGGCAACCCCAAAAGATCTTTGCCGATGAAAAAAGTCGAGCCGCTATACCACCGACTAGATCAGCATGGGGCATCCATGTCTGAACAATCTTTGGACGTGCAACCCTCAAATCTTTACATAAGTTATAGAGGCCTGGAATGAAGTTCGAGAAACTCTTCAAATTATAAGTTTTTACTTCAACCCCAAGCGCAACAAATGCTCCATCAAGATAGCAGGCACTCGACAACGAAAAAATATTAACCTTCAAATCCCTCTTTAACCACTCCTTAACCATATGTAACAGCATTGTCTCAGCGCCGCCCATCTTTAGCCCAGTTGTAATAACAATAATATTCATACAGCAAAATAGTCTCTGTGTTTAATATTCAGCTAAAATTTAGATCCTGCTAGCCTATCGAAATACGTTTTAACACTAATACTCCGCTCTTTTTTCTACCTACTTCACTTGGATTTAGGAAAGTTTTTTACCATGACTGAGTTTTGGGAACGGATTCAGTGCTAGTAAAACCAATCCTAGAATAAGCGCAAAAAACTGAGATTGGAATACTACAGGGATTACCAAAAAGCTACAAAGACCAACGCTGACTAAACTAACTACAAATTCAAATATATACTGTGATCTTCCTTTAAGTCTAACCACTTTTTTCCAAATATTTTTACCAAAAAATATTATTACCAGAGCTAATCCAATTAGGAAATTTGGAGAGAAAATAACTGCAAATCCTGACGTGCACGAATTTTCGTTAACGCATGAACTTCCCGTTAAATCAAATCCATATTCTGACGAAGCAAACCAAAATAGATTAAGAGCATCTTGAATCCCCAATTTTGCAAAAATATCGATTATTCTCAGCCCTAAGCTGGTGGCAATCATACCCTCACTAAAGTTAGCGCCAAAAAGCCCCGGGAAACATAAATAATATATAAACAACAATAAGCAAAAAAGAAGCGTATTGGAAATTGAAGCCCTTCTAATCTGAGGGAGTTTACTGAAGAAACCAAGAGAGTAAATTAGAAAAAGTACGACAAAAGTTAACTTACTGGCTACGAGTACTGCAGCAAAATTAACCACTAAGTCTCCCAAGTTCAAATTAGCCCTCTTCCTGACATAAAGATTTAGAACTGCGGCAAAAGAGACTATGACAGATAGTAAATTATTTGCGGGAGATAAACCTGAAGGCCGGCCTTGAATCTGCTGATAATTTATATCTGGCAGTTCGACAAATAAAGTGGGATATAGAATCATGTCTTTAAACTTTCCAACTTCAGCTTCAGGGAAATCTAAATCATGAAAAACATCCACATTCAAGTACATCAATATAGGAGACAATCCCGAGATTTGCATAATCAAAATTGGCAGGCTAGCTAATAAGTACATCACCAGCAAACTTCTAAGTTTGTCTGGTTCTCGACCAAAACATTGAAAACCCACTAAAGCAAAAAAGATAAACATAGCTAAATCATACAAAAACGCTGATTGAACTATAAATGTTTCAGTCGCTTTAAAGAATACAATTACGCAAACGAGAACTAAGCTCAACAAACCATAGCGTACAAACAAAAAATAACTTCCTATAAGCCCCGCCAGCCAGAAACAGACCCTACCTATTTCCCAGCCATTGAGGCTCAAGGTCATATTCATTAACAGAAGGACAAAAAGGACGGTTCTTAAAATTGAGTTCATTGAAAATTTGTCCCATCAAAAACTTAGGTGCCTTTACCAACCTTTACTACAGTAGCTCAGACCAAATAAAAATTATTTCAAAAATCGAACGGTAGCTTAATCCATACATTTTAAACATACGCTGAAATCATCATTTTTAACAACAGCTCTTCTTTATTGATCGCTAGCAACAGCGCCTTAATGTGTATATTCTGAAATCCCATCTCAGTTAATTGCCTCACTATTACCCCATTAACTATCATATCTGGCGCATAGAAATTGGTAGTCCGATTCAATAGCTTTATAGTATCCAAATCCCAATGATCTTCATGGATATGACTAATAAATACATCTGTGATCTTATTAAGAAAGTTTAAATCTTTTAGTTTGGAGTATGGGCTCCATGCACCAGCTTAAAGATCGCCGGTCAACCACGGATCTATGAGGATCGAGGTATCCTTATCAGAAACTACAGTCGTCGCATTATTTAGAGATCTTATCTTCATATATCATTACTACTACAGGAAAAATTAAAATTGTAATATTGCTATGTAACCAAAAAGTGGTTCTCTCGCAACATTCTTAAGGCGCAGAACAATCAACTTCGGGATCTTTTTATGCAGACGTTAATCAACTGAAATTACTATAACTTAGTCCTACCCTGCACCATAAGTGATATGAAACTTCGTCTGTAGCATGAGTATTAACTCGCCCTAAAAGAGCATTCCCAACATCTTTATTAACTCCATTTACAGTTGAGAATATCTTCCTAGCTCCGAGAGCTTCAAGCTGATGCACATCTTCAATTGAAAAGCATGTATGCGGCTTTCCATTGGTAAAAGCAAAAAAGTCTATTGATGACCGGTATTTTCTCAAGGCTTGTTTGTTTAACAGAAACTGCTCTTCGAGGTCATGTGATGAGAGTGCCGCTGCGTTCCAATGATCATAAAAATGGTTACCATAATAAACATTAGCTGAGGAGTCCCACAACTCCATAGTTTCTTTATCAACCAAATCACCTTGATAGCTATTAATTTTATCTTGATCTGGAGCTCCATACTGGTCATCAAATTCTTCCATAATCTTTGGCGTCACGCGCAGGTGAGGCGCATCCGTTATCCCGAGATTTCTAAGATATGTTTTAAAACAGGGGCTATGATCCATGAGATAAAGCACTTTTGCAGAAAGCATAGGGCTTCTTTCGATCTGAGACTGCATATTCATAAACATCAATACAGGTATATCTAACTTTTCTAAGATGGGAAATGCATTTAGAAAAGCCCCTGAGAAACCATCATCAAACGTTATTAATGCAGCGTTATTTGGTAAGGGTAAATCTTCCGAAACCACATCAGGAGAGATTACATTAAAATTGCTATTAATCCAATGAATGTGATCCTTGAACTGGTGCACCTTAAGAGTCAGACCATATTGTTCTGCAAAATTACTTGGCTTATCTGTGACTTCATGAAAGACAAAAACTGTCAAGCTCCTCGCCACAGTGTATCTGAAGAAAGGATTGAATCTGTAAAACAATCCCAGCGATAATCTAAGTAAACTTTTAAGTATCTTGATGATCATTTGTTACCCTATGGACTAATATTTAAGTCAATATTTAGGTTTAAACTACCCAACATCCCACTGTTCTATGAATCAAAATAAATTATTGGCACCTCAGATCTGCCTATAAAACCAGATAAAAGTCGAATAATGAAGCCCTTTCCCCATCTCTCGCACCAAAAATCAAATTTGACTATTGATTTATTGCTATACTCGTTGACGAATTAGTTAAGCAAGTAACCTGACTTTATACTCTTATTAATTAGATAATCACAAATCATAAGAATCTTTTTAACTTTTTCATCTTTCTGTAACCTTGTCATCAAGATACTGCTCAGCTTCCTCTCGGTATAAAAAAGAATGGCAATCATAGCTTTCTAATGGATGACTTTGGAATCTGTACTTACAACACCCCCTTCCCTCACCAAACGTAACAAATCCCCCTCCAATACCTCTTGCTCTATAATTTATGAGGAATACACATGGGCAGCCGTATACTAGACCCTCCACCAATAACAGCCCGAATGCTTCATAAATTATTGTAGACACCATTGTATCAAGAGAATAAAAAAATCGCGGAAGTAAACTCATTATTACCAACAATGCGATATTCACTTACGTATAATTCTAATTGATGAAATCTAGTACTCCCTATTGTTCTGTATCGGTAGAATCTCCGACCCATAACAGAGGACTTATAAAGACATCAATTGTATAAATTTCGATGTTTTTAAGAGAAAAATTGAGCCCCATTTGCACTGATTGTCGAGCCATTTAAATATCCAGACTCTTCAGAAGCTAAAAATACCACGCACCTTGCAATCTCATCAGGTGTACCCAGTCGGCCCGCTGGTATTTGCGCAACTATTGCTTTACGTACTTCATCCGAGAGCGCCATAACCATCTCAGTTTCGATATAGCCTGGGCAAATAGCGTTTGCAGTAATACCAAAACGAGCACCCTCTTGAGCTAACGATCGTGTCATACCAAGCAGCCCAGCTTTCGAAGCGGCATAATTCACTTGGCCAAACTGACCTTTTTGAGCATTGATAGAACTAATAGTGATTACTCTACCAAAATTTCGATCACGCATCCCTTGCCATACTAGGTGAGTCATATTGAAGACCCCCGTTAGATTACAATCGATAACTTCCTTCCATTGTGTACGAGTCATTTTATGAAACGGTGAATCACGAGTAATGCCAGCGTTGTTAACCAAGATATCAACGGGACCTAGAGTCGCCTCAACCTGTTTTAAACCCTCAAAACACGCATCGTAATCTGCCGAATCACACTTAAAGGACGCGATACCCGTCTCAGATGAATAGAGCTGCGCTTCAGAGTCATTAGACTTGTATGTTGAAGCTACTATATACCCTATATCTTTTAACATTATTGAAACTGCTTTGCCAATTCCTCGTGTACCACCTGTCACCAACACAACTTTTGCCACTATGCACATCCTAAAAGTAAATTTGAAATATCCAACACTCTATGTAATTGCCTCGCACTATTGCCATTTTGTTTATCAGCGTCATAGCTACGCCTGTATGGTAAAAAACCTCACACTTCTCCAGACAGAAATGACTTTGCCATTACGGAGAGCGGGTAGCCATCATCCAAAGGCCCTTGATGCATTTATCATTTCAGTAATTCATTGCCTAAACTGAATCAACATTAAAAATTGCTTGCCACCAATAAACAGTTCCAAAACTATTATGAGCTTCATGTGCTATGACGAGCAAAGATGGAATCAAGAAGGTTGGAGAGCCAAAGTCTGTTATAAACCCACCTACGTATTATCCGTATCCCCGAGATCTAAAGTAAAATTCAATCTTTTTTCACACAACGCTTCATAGCCAGGATTCTTAAACAATACAAAGTTTATTTTTCTGCCGAAACTAAATTTATACTTTTCTAAAAGCATATTTGTTTTACTACCGGCTTTAGTCCAAACCCTAATTTTTCTGAAAGGAGATCTAAATTTTTTAATGAATTCCTTCAATATATCAAGCTCTAAATCCTCAGTTTCTCCAACTATGTCGCATATATCTATATGCGAAAAAATGCTCTTATTCGAAATTTTTGCTACTAGGTATACAAGTTTAAACTGTTTATCAAATCTCAAAGAAAACGTCCTGTAACTTTCAGTGGACTGCCCATATCTCCAATTCCACCAAGCTGAGTCCTTTTGTATTAATGCTATTTTACTCTTATAGCTATTTTGCCAAACCAAATCTACTAACTTCATGGCGTTAATATCTGAGGTCAATTCCTCAAGTCTGGACGTGAACCTTATTTGATAAGGAAATATGCGTTTTAGTTCGTATTCACTTATGTTTAAAGAGTCCAATAGCTTACAACCGCACCTACTTTGCCAACCATGCACTGCATTTTCATTTGGTATGCCAAAGATAAGAGCTGTATTGTTAGAATAGTTATTAAAGTCAGCTATCACTTGGGAACCCACTTGACCAAAATGTCCTTGCTTTTGAAAGTTTGGATGCGTGTGGGTGTCGCCTAATTCGGCTAAAAAGGCTCCTAACTCTAGATTCTCATTCAAAGGTTTGGCTGTTATGCTGGCGATCGCTACTGGTTCATGTTCCACGTACCTTAAATAACAAAAACTTCTACCAAATGGATTCTGACTGATTTTCCATTCAAAGTACTTTTCGGAATACAGAGACGGGAATGCAAAGTTAAAAATTTTTAAAAAAGATAGGAAACTTACAGCATCTTTTTGGCTATCCCCAACTTTTTGATTGTTTATTTTTTTCATTTTCATTCCAATAGACAATATTGCCAAACAAGAAAAAAATTGTGATGAAACTATTTGACTGAAATTCACAACTTTATTTACTGGTTTTGAGGTACTCTAACACTTAATTTTGGTCTATAACTAAAAGAAATAGCACAACAGATAACCTTATTTATGGCCGGAACTCTGTGTCGCTTCGACAATACAAATCTAGCTATTTCATATAGATTTTCTCTAAACTAAATCTTGCAACACAATACTTACTCAGAGAAGCTTTCAGGACAGTTGCCACATCCAACAATCTTACTTACTTGAGTAAAATATTTATCGATATCTCCATTTCCAAATCGACATTAATGTCATATAAAAGATTCACCAAAAATATTCATATGTGAATTTATTTAAGTTCATTCATTAGATTTTTCGAACTGGTAGGCATGAAGTATTCCTTACAGTATCTGAACAAACATTCTAATTCAGCAAGAAAGACCTCACGTTCCAAAATCGAATCGCTCATTAAAATCGATTTTAAGTCATAAATATTATTTGCCAGTTTTCGGCCCGTGTTGGCCATATAAAGAGGGTCAATACTAATGCTTTCTTTTGAGCTTATATAGATCGGTCTGCAACCTGCCATTACTGAATGTATAGCAGAACCACTCCCCCGATAAAGAGCCCATCTAGAGATATTAAAATCATTTTGGATATCTCGGTTATCTGAAAAGGATAAATTAGAAGGCAATTTCCTAAAGGCAACATCTTCTGAAACAAGCATGTCAACTGAATTTAGCGGATGTAATCTGATAACAAATTGTATTTCACGGATGTGTGCCGCCGCTTGCATTGCGAACCTACATAAATCTAAGCACTCTGAGAGATTACCGTCCGGCAATACTAAACATACTGGCTCAACATTCCAGTTAGTTACGTCAAATATCGTTTTCGGACATGAATATCTGTGCGTACCAATATTTTTAAACTTTACCTTTTTATTTTGGTAGCCATCTTCAAGAACTGATATGTTTTTATTTCCAGCAGTAAAAATAATGTCGGGATCATAATCTGGCCCAAGTGACCTTTTTATTGAATGCTGATGAGGGAATAATATCGCATGCTGGTAACCAAAACATTTAACATCAGGGTTGACATGTCTTGCCGCATAAAAAGCCAATCGTTCGAACGCATGCCCTTCCATTGTTGTAAATATCGCAGTTGGTTTAAGTTTTCTTACTAGATTCTCAACTTGGTATGAAAATCGTAAAGCACTCACTGATTCAAAAGATATCGCGGCCTTCGCAGACGTCTTATAAATACTTTTTACAGAACTATCCTTCTCATTATTCACACATTTAAATAGCCTATACGATTCTCTCACTAACATGCAAAGAATCATTAATTCCTCTTTGACACTTAGTCTATTTGCCAAAAATATTCTAGGTATTGAATTTTTGTTCCAAGAGCCGACTATATTATCGACACGAATACCAAGATGATTGTTAAGAACTATTTGTGATGCTAAATCCTCTTTCTTTAAATCAAGCGCTATATCCCCAAAATAAAAATCAGTATCGCCACCAACTTGATTCTTATTTATGAGATGAGAAAAGATTAGGACATCTGTTTGTTTTATCTCAGGATTAGAAGAAACAAACGGGGGCAGTGAGTAACCGGCGGTTATGTTTCTTAAAAATCTTACAATGGAGTGAAAAACTGAAATATAAGTATTGTTTTTGGTCTTATTAAAAATATTTTCATATTTCTGCTGAGTTGTGGGATGGGCATTAAGGACATGCAACCATGGAATAGATTTTGTTATCACGGAAGAACTTGTCGACATTAAAATTTTGTCACAAGTTCTACATAATTTTTCGTATTCCTTTAAATTCATAGCTCAACCACCTTTAACTAAAAAATTATAGAGGAACCAAGTAATAATCTTGCACTGGTTTTGAAAGAGTCAATTCTATGTATAAAGTTATAAAACCACACTCTGGATTCTTCTAAAAGAAGAATCATCAACATAGGGATCAAAGTTACGGATTACCGATGACCAATCTCCAACATTAGAGTTTGCTAAAGCATTTCTATCAAAGTCTTGAATAGTTAATAGGCAATCCTCAAGATTAGAGAAAATAATATTTGTACCTAAAAAATGCGTCCAAACCGCTTCCACTTTAAGTGGATTGACCATAACACTCCTCACTCCACATACGGCTACTTCAAGACTTGCTGTTGCACCCACCGCGTTGCCAATGCATATGTCAGCCGCATGCGCGACCTCTGTAGGATAAACATTATTCCTAACATCGCCATTACACAGATCCAATAGACGGCCTGTTGCCAAAGCCTCCTGTATTATTTCATCCGATTTATATATCAATGAAATCCTGTTATAAATAAATTGAGACTTGACTATCACCGCTATCTTCTTATGGGATAAAACTAAATGAGCTAATAAGAGGATCTCATGGCGATGAATTTCTTTAGTTATCTCAGCATACTTTCCAGGGGGGGAAATATTCTCGTCAAAATAACCTATTATCATAGACACCCCCAAATTATTCAAAGATGTCTTTATTCGTTTAGCAGGTTTTTCTACATCCCTAACCACCTCCCTGTAAGGATATCCAGTGACGACAAATTCTCCCGGTGAAAAAGCTTTATCTGAAAATGTAGATTTATATATATCAGAAAAAATAAGAAACTTATCAGCTGTCGATTTCATCAGGCAGCTTTTTCTTACCAGGTTTGAATACTGGATTGCATAAGTTATCACGCCTATTTTACCGCTGACTAACTGAATAGCATCTGTTTCCAGATGATGTGTCTCTTTGAAGACATAACCCGTCACTTTAAGAAAAAGGGCAACCGAACCAACCTGAATTCCTCTCTTGAATAGTATAAGAGCATTCATGTAAGCGAAAAAATTTACCATATTCCAAGACAGCACGCTCATTAAAATCGCCCTAACTAACGGTTTCCGTAAAGTGTCTAATCGTGGATCCCGGCTATGTTTTCGTAAGGCCAAACCTACTATACATGGAGATAATACTTGAGTGTTTCCAAAAAATGAAACTAAGGAAAATTTTTTAAATTTCAAACCATTTTTAAGGACATAATAGCTAGCATTTTCTGTGGCTCCCACAGTCCAGAACTGCTGATTTCTGCTCGTTGGATCTAAGCTTATTGTGTCTTCTGAGGGACTCAGTATGATATTTTTTGCTTGGTTAACAGATAAATTGATAGGTTGAATTCTAGATCTAAGGACATTATATAATTGGATTAACATTAACTTAATAAGCGAATACAATTTGCCGCTGGCAGCTTTAATATCCGATAGTATGCTGGCATAGAATTCGATCCCTTTGAACTGACCTGAATTTTCAACATACTCCCATGAGATGAAATAAGGTTTTTGTATACAAACTCGTTGATGGTCATTCGAATTTTTCTGCAAAAATACGATTTTCATACAGAACTCTAACAACTCATGCTGACAGCACTTCGCTAGGTGCAGTTGCAACGTGTTTCTACCAAAGCCTTCATTCAGCTCATGGAGATAACCATTTTTTGTAATTTCTCTTGAAATGTCGACCGCTAAAAAATGCGCTAATGTTAACCCTTCGCTGTAAAGATTAGTTTTTCCAGACCACTCATTATCACTAATGGTGAATTCAAGTTCGCGCGATGAAATACCGAAAAGCTGTAATATAGCGAATATCGCTCTATTTATTATCGTGGCTGGGTCTAAATATATTATCTCTTTAGTTACTTTTCCTTTTAAAAGAAAAAATAAATCGAAGGATAACTTGTCAACTAAAATACTCATACTTTAATTATCTGGGCCTCATAAACTATACATACCAATATTAAATAGATCATACTGCTCCGCTCCAATAATCTCCTCGCCCTTGCGAAATCTTGGAACCAAACCATCAATATAATCGTGATCAAAATGATCAGGTGAGAAAAAACTTTCGTAGCGCTTTTCGCTAAGAGTTTCTTTAAGGACACCAGTGAGCGATGAGTGATTTAACAATTCTCCATAACCAGTAAAATTAATATTCCGAGGACACTTTTATACTCGCCGCAACTTCATTCCGTAATCGAGCATCCGAGTTACCATCATAGACGGATCAAAATGCTGGATCATATCACTCCAATCAACTAATTGCTGACTAGAAAAATCACCTTCTCGGTATCTAGTAACCGCAGCAATTATCAAATCAACGCTGGCATACTCAGTGCCAGCCTGACAATAAATAGAATCAAGAGGTGTCTTTGTGCATTAAGAGTCTAATAAAACAGTTTTAACGCCGAAAACAGACGCTTCTAGCGCATTAGATGGATATTTTAATTTAAAGATTATGTTGATTTGAAAACTATAGCGGCCAGCTCGCTAATACAAACATCTAGCGATACAATTCTGCCACTTTTAATAGAACCAATAACGTTGCCTATACATTTCACGGACGGTTTGGCCTGTTCATCATTCAACTGCTTCAATGCTTCAGCTCCATTGATAAGGGCCCCCAGTCTGTAAATCAGACGAACCTACCACTGTGAAATTTTCCCAACAATTCGAAGTTTCTGGAAAGAAAGCTGTGTTTCCTAACATAAAATGGAGACCTAGATTTATAGTAGTGGTCCCAAATTGGCGATGTTTGAAAATGTATACGTTCAAAATCGTCTGACAGATAATCAATCATATTGGTAAGATTATCATAGGTTGGAAAGGAATCTATCCGGTTAATTGTAAAAAAATATTCTGCATGTCTGATAGGTTTACTATCGAAATAATCTAAAAATTGTTTTTTCGGCATTTCACCAAATGAACTGAAGTTACAAGCAAGCTTGCACTTTAGATCGGTAAGTAAATCAAAGCGATCTACAGGCACAAGCAACACATCAAAGGAGCATTCTAAGTCCTCGAGTTTTTGATTGGACTGGTAGATGCTTTCTAGACTGTTCACGCGGAGAGAAGGATCTAACATGCCAATATAATACTTAGCTAAAAACAATTGCTCCGGGAAGTCGACAATAATAGACTTTATCTTGGGATTAGATCTGCGCAGCTGCATTATAAATTGTCCGTAACCGCCACCAATATCGAGAACGGTGTCGCCTTCATTTAGGTCAACGTATTCATTTACAATAGCGGTCGAGCGCAAATGTCTCAGACTACGTTCGTTGAATTTACGTCCATCAACAGAAATTGCATACGGAGATCCGATATCATTGAAGCTATCCCAGTCCAGCGATGTATCATCTTTGAGCTTTTCATAGTTCCATATGCAGGATTGGCGATACCCTTCATAATAAACAAAGTCATAAATTGAACTTAAAATAGGCACCTCTGACAATGGGTTCATTGGAACCTCTGCAAGAAGAACTGAATTACGTCTAAAATTAGCTAGCCTTTTTAAGTCTAGTTCACCGTCTACCGATAACTTTTGAAACCATCGTGAAACTCGCTTTTGCCATAAGCTACTCTCACCCATAGTATTGCCCAATGAGGCATTACTTAAGAATTTAAAATCTGAATTCAAACTTTCAACTAATTCCATTTTATGGACCTTTTTTCAATAAAACTGATAACTCATTTTCTATCTCGAAGGGAGACTGATTTTCAACAAAAATTCTTAAGAATATTTCCATGGAAAGGAATGTCCATGATAACCTTTCGGCAAGTGCTGGAAACCTTAAATTGGAGATGTATTGCCTAGTCTGCTCTTTACGAAGGCCAAAGAGACGTTCAAAGCTAGTAAAATCAAAAGTGGAGATAATTCGGTTCAGATTTTGAATATTAACCTCACCTGACGGCGTACCAATCTTTGGCCGCTTGACAATCTCGTTGCTTAAACCAATGCCTACCGCCATATCTCGCAAAGGAGCTTTATCCCAGAAAAGTGAACGTTGCGTTACCGATGGCGCAAATCTACTCTTTCGCTGAAATGGCACGTTTGCGGCAAGCCGAAACATCTCTTTAGTAAGAAAAGGCAGCCTCAATTCAATTGAGTTTGCCATTCCCACTCTATCCGAACGCACCATAAACCGTTCCAGTCTTGAACGTGCCTCATCAAGCAGAAATGCGTTCACGTTCGTATTGTATTCATCACCAAGAAAATCGTATGCCGTCCGACATTCTTGCCACTCTTGTTCTCGCGCGAGCCCGAAGAGCCCGAAATCCAAAAAAGGCTTCAAGAACCTGTCATCAAAAGGTGAAACGAGGTGATGAAGGCTTTCTGTACCAGCATTCTGCAACCCAGGTACCAAATGTTTGAAAATATGCGATCCAGGGAGGCTTGGTGCCTTTGCTTTGAGCATTTGATTTAACCTGTAAGACCAAAAAGAACCGTATCCCCCCCACAATTCATCCGATGAATCACCAGTTAACATTACCTTAAAGTCATGTTGCTTAGCGTTAGCACACACTAGGGAAAGAGGGGCTCCGTCTGCTTTATTCAATAATTCATAGGAATATATCAGATGCGGTAAGTTTAGGATCAAATGCTCGTCGATACCACTTGTAACTTGAAGTTTACAGTCAAATTGATCAGCAAATTGTTTTGCTATGAGGGAGTCATCAAGATCCGATGACTGATACTTAAAAAGCGTCTGTCGATTTGGTTGATGCTTGCGTGCAACAGCCGCGACCATAGAAGAATCTAGCCCCGCACTAAACAGAATTGCAAGCGGCGCATCTGATACTAAATGAGATCTAACAGAGCATTCAAATGTCTCGGCAAACTTCTCAACCAGTTGCTGTTTTGACAACCGCCTATTCTCATCAAATTGAGCATGATCGACAAAATCTATCAAATTACAAAAGCTTTTCTCTAATAAAATCTGACCACCTGCTCCTACTTCCAGGTAAGTACCTGGCTTGACAGAGTACACGCCTTTGAACATAGTCTTTCCAACAGGAGGCATGCCCGTAAAAAAAAGAGGATTGTAAGAAGCGCTCTGGTCAATCTCCACACTATCTATTAACGGCAATATGGCTTTTGCTTCAGATGCACAGACAAACTTACTCTTTCGAGAATGATAGAAAAGTGGCTTCATTCCAAATGGATCTCGAAATAAAAACTTCTTAGATGATTTCTTGTCGAAATAACACCCTGCGTACATTCCGTCGAGTTTGTTCAAGGCAGCTTCTAGGCCAAAAATTCTAATTGCCTTCAATACGACTTCAGTGTCGCACTGAGAAATAAAACGCTCACCCAGACTCTCAATTTCATTCCGGAGCTCCCGAAAGTTATAGATCTCACCATTGAAGCATATGATATTCCCGCTCTCATCGCTCATAGGTTGGCTGCCAGCACGTGACAAATCCTGAATAGCAAGGCGCTGGAAACCAAAATAATTGGTATCTACTTTAATAACTCTTGTTTCGTCTGGTCCACGATGAACAAGCAGGTCAAGTACGGCCCGAAAACGCGGCTCGGAAAGGTTAGATCCACAATTTGCAACTAGAAAACCACACAAAACAATGTTCCTTATTTGATCGCAAGAATGCCTTGAAAGCAAACCCACTTGAATATAGTTATGCTATCTACAAAACCTGCACGCTGTAACAGTTCATAATTACCTGCAGTGGAAAACGGCTCCATAAAACCTTTCAATGACTTTGATTTATTCAATATTTCTTCTTCCTTAAATTCATTCTCAAGTTTAAACTCTGTATCAATTTGAGAGCCATAATCCTGAAATCGAGCGTCTGCCCCCCTCACTTTTTCGAAGAGAATGAACGCGCCACCCCAATCTAGACTTTCATAAATTCGTTGGAACGTTGCCTGTCGTACTGCGGGCATAACAAACTGCATCGTGTAATATGAAATCACCAAATTTGATGCAGGAAATTCAACATTCTCAATTTGTTGAATCTTTACGCTCATCAAGTATTAATTTAAGTGACAAGTTGAGTTCTTTCACTAATTCTTTATTCATATTTTAATACTCATAAAAATTAGAATTTCATATCTGTTAGATCATTTAAATAATCCAAACAGACTTAAGTTAAAAATGTTGTAAATTTGTGCTCCGTGAAAATAAAAAACTATTTGATGGCAAGAAAGCCTTCGAAACACAAATACTTTTGTAAGGTTTGTATATCCGCAAATCCAGCTCTCTTCAACATATCAATATTTCCTTGTGACGAGAATGGCTCTAGTACACCTTTTAGGCTTCTGGTTTTTGAAACGATATCATCAGCTGAGTAACCTTTTCTAAGTTTATAGTCGACATAGAGCGCCGTAAGGATATCTTGAAATCGCGCATCTGAGCCTCTTACCTTTTCAAATAATAATAACGAGCCACCCCAATTAAGATTTTGATACAACTTATTAACCAAATCTTGGCGATGAGAAGGATTGACAAATTGAAGAGTGTAGTAACAAACAATCATGTCAGCTGATTCCATTTCAAAATCGACCATATCACCAGCGTAGAATTGTACATTCAAATCTTTATTTGATTTGATTTTTTCCTCAGCCGCAGCAATCATGTCTTCCTCAAGATCAATGCCAATAAATCGTGATTTTTCCTTATTTTTATTATGCTCTGCAAGCTTCAATGTTAGAGTTCCAGTTGAACAGCCTACCTCATAGACAACCGAATTATCTTTAACAAAAAAGTCGCTTATGTCACATATTAAATCATGCCCTTCCCCATACAACGGTACCGATTTACTCACATGATCATCAAAGCCTTTCACTGTTTCTCCGCTAAACTTCCAATTTCCCCGGCCAGCATCGATACCGTCCCCTACATTAGACATAATTTTTTCCTTCTTAGTATATTTATGGAAATTTTAGATAAACCAAGTGTAAATATAATTTATCAATTAGTAACCTCACTTTATGACGCCTGAGGGCCCATAAGAGCTTGCATAGCAATGTTTAGCAGATCTCCCTGCTCGGATCCCAAAATTTCCTCTCCTTTACAATACTTTGATACCAAACCATCAATATACTGATGGTTGAAATGGCTCGATGCAAGGATATTATGATGAGAGCCGCCAGCTAGCGCTTCTTTAAATAAACCATTTAGAGATGAGTGATTTATCCATTCTCCTACATGAGTAAAACTTGGATCAACATCGTAAGTGTATGAATGAGCGCCACTTTGCATCTCCATCGGATAGTCAATCTTATTAGCGAGCATCCATTTAAGGGGATACTTAGTTGGTTTCAGTTCTAGGCCTCGTCCCCAGCTTTCCGGCATATTGGATAAAAATTCAATCACTTTAGAGTCATGGAATGGCAAAGCACAACCCATATCATGAGCAGCGAGTGAGTGGTCTAGAGTTGCAACTGTTGATCCCTGCCAGTGAAAACTATTATATAAATCTAAGTACGTTGCATAGAGATTATCACCAGAAAGGTTTTGTGATGGTTTTTCTAGATAGCTCTTAAACGAAACAGCATCCAACTCCTGCTTACCTAGATCCGTCAGGAGCCTCGAATCATTCTTCGCTAACGGAATCCGTCCGGATCTGAGGAAAAAGCTTGTCAAAAACTGTTTTTTAATGAGCGATTCTTTCTCAGCAAGAGGCTCAAAGAATCCATCTGGCTTAGACGAACTAAATAAGTTCCAGACTGGGTCTGCGCTCTGCCCGTTCTTAATCAAAACATCAAGGAACGTTGGACCAAATAAGTAGGTAGCCATCTTATCGCTATATTCGCGAAAATCATAAGAGTGCGGATGAAAGATACTGGCATACTGGCTGAAACCAAAATTATGTGCTCCGTCGCTCATTTCCCCTGCGAAAACCACCTCACCTCCATTTGAGGTTGATGCCGCATATTCAGCCAGTATCCAGTGATTCCAACCAGTGAGATTCGTAAACTGCTGTGATCTGTAGGTATTATTAACCTTCTCTTTTAACTCTCGCGTTATCGCTTCAGATCTATAGTCCAAGTCCACAACATCAAGTCTAACTCCAAAATAGTCGGCTATTTTCTTAGCACGCTCCATTTCAAAAGTGTTACAGATTCCACTTCGCTCGGAATATTTCATCCTTCCAATTACAGCTCTTGTCTTAGACTTACCGAAGAGATGCACCAGTGTTGCAAGTATGGATGTCGAGTCCCAACCTGAGGACAAGAACACGACATTTCCATTAACGGAGGCTCTAGCACGAATTGATTCAATAAAGGCCACAGAATAATCATTCAAGGAATCAGGCTCAATATATAGGTTATTCTTGACATCAGGTTTATCGATATCACCTACAGCAAGTTTATTATCCGGACTCAATAGAAGAACTTCAGAAACGCCCACTCTACTAACATGTTGATACCATGTATGTTTTTTTGCGGGTCGTCCACCATAAATATAAGCCGCTTGCATCATTGCAACATTGTCTATTTCGGAATTGACCCCTTTACTAACAGGCAGTAAATCAAGACCGGATGCCACAAATATTTCTTCTCCTACCTGCTGGTAATAGACGTCTACTCGACCGAACTGATCGGTCCAAACACTAACGTTGCCGTCTAATGAAAATTGAAATACTACAAATCTACCTTCAACGTCACATACGCTAGAGCGATCCTCTAATTTAGACCTTAAAGTCTCGGCGGAGTTCTCGTTATTGATAGCACCGGCAGAGGTGCGCACGCCAATGATATTACCGAAAGCTATAAATTTATTTTCTTTTGACTCCCAGCTCAACAATGGATTGTCACTATATAATTTAAAAGAACTATGAGTTGAGCGCATATCAATTGCAGTTAATTCTAGGGCTAAGTCATTTGATCTGGTATTGGTAAGTAAGAATCTCACGAATAAATCTCCTTTTTTAAAAATTTATATTTAGATAAGCCAACATCATCTATTTTTACAATTTAGTACGAATACTTTCGATAAAAATTATCTACTTTCGGTTTCTAATCAGCCAAGTCTCACGGCTCAGTTGATAAAAAACGGTATCTACATAATCACCAAAATAGTAGGCTAAATTTTTGAAGCGCCCTACTTCTTTAAATCCGCATAATTTACAGAGAACTGGTGTCATTGGATTAGTTGAAATATGGCCAGCCTTAATGTTTCTTAAATTCAATCTATTAAATGCAATATCAAGTAAAAGTAACATTGTCTCTACTGCTACGGGACCTTTCCTGTATTTCTCTTCGGCAATGACTAAAGCAATATCAGCATACCTGTGCACCCAATTAATTTCACTCAGGTTACAAACCCCGATAAGTGCGTCAGTTTCTTTATCACAAATCATCAGAACTAAGCGATCTTTAGCGTTTTTTATCGATTCATAAAATTCTATCTGAGATTCTCTTGAGTTAGGCCAAAATCTAGAGTCTCCGAGATATCTTGTTACCTCAGGATCACTGAACCATTCATACCATGAAGAATCGTTTGCATCGCTCGCATTTGGCGCGCGCAAATAAACTTGCTTACCAATAGAGTATGGGTTTATCACGTCTTGACACCTCCGGTTTTCTCCGAAACAATATGAACAATAAGCTCTAAGGAGAGTAGATCTGTTAATTCATCGTCTGAGAACTGAACGTCAAATTCTTCCTCCAATGCCACTATTAGCATCATATGCTTAAGAGAATCCCATTTCTCGACAACTCCTGGCGCAGCGTCAGGGGGGATATCGTCAACTTGCAGATCTAAGATAGTAGCTAAAAGCGTTACTATCTGCTCTCTTACTTTAATCATGAGTACCTTCCTATTATTGATATATGTGGAATGTCTTTAGCGACAAAACTGTGCAAGTTTAAACAATATGAAGTCTCTCCCTCATCGGTAGAAGTAAGACCAAAAGTTAAAGCATCATAAAAATTGCTTACCTGATCATTTTTTAACGTACGACTATAATTGGCAAATAATTTACTCACTTTCGATGCCTTTAAATTCTTAATAATTTCACTAAAAAACTGATACTCAACATCCCTACCAATCACGCGGCAACTTATCAAAAAAGTGTCTATAGTAGCAGTATAAAATTTGTCCTTATCATCCAATCTAATGATGGCAACACCTGTTGTACCATAGTCTCCAAAGCGATCTTTTAGCTCAAATGAATACACGTCAAAATTTCTATTCTCTACCATCGCCCGAATATCGGATTCTGTGTATCGCTTTGTCGTTAAATTGAATTGATTTGTTTTTTGAGTTAGTTGGGCTACTCGCGCTATCGGAATTTCACAATTAGTCCTAATCGCTAGTATTAGCTCTAAAGAGACTAAATAGTCAGCCATAGTCGTAAATTCACGAGATTTTATTTTCCGATTATTTTCCTGTTGATAGAGAAGAGTTTTCTTACTATCCTCTTCAGTTTTTGACAAGTTAAAAAACAGGGGCTTAATTTCGCGGATCATACCTGGATATTCAGACAGATTCTTGGGTACCTGCAAGCAAACAACCTCTGGAAGAGCCTGTTTAACGAGTTCAATTTCAAAGGAGGAATCGTCAATAAAAATGAAACTATCAAGCCCAATATTTAATTCACGAGAAAGATTCTCTAAATTCGAAACTTTATTATTCCAATTTATTTTTTTAGCCACTAGATCATCATCTTTCAGCACCATATCTTGATGATGCCTGAATACATCTTCTACATCTGCACTATTGTTCTTAGTACATAAAGCAAGTAACACGCCTTCTTTATGAAACCCTTTAATAAGTGCTTGGACTTCACTAAATGCAATACTTTTGGGATCAGAATCTGACATCAAGATTCCTTCTAAACCGTCTTCGCCAACAACACCGCCCCATAAGGTATTATCGCAATCTAAAACTAAAATCTTTTTAGCGCGACCTAATAATGACAAAAATGCTGGCTTTATCTTGATAGAGTATGCTTTGAAAAAATCGAATCGATACAAAGATTTTGTATATTGAAACTGCCTGTCATCAATACTAAGTGAGCGACCTATCTGCACTAATATTTGATCAGTATTTACAACAATATGATTTTCAAACTTTTCGGCTTGAATCGCACTATTCAACCTAGAACAAAGGTCAGATAATACGCTGACTTTTAATGAATTTATGTCAAATGCATAGGCTGAGAACTTATTAATCAAAACGAGAGGAGTAGTCTTGAGGTTTTGTAATACAAAGGCAATCTCAGACTCTAATCTTACAGCTAGCGCGTCATATTCAACTGGTGTAAGATTTTCAGCATTATTGTGTATACCATTTAGGAAATTGACCGCTTCCCAAAAAATTATCACTGCATCAAATTTTGCAAACTTAATACTGTCTTGAGCAATTGAATCATAGTCTCCAATTGTAACTTCCGCATTTATACCTTCCTCGCGAAGCTCTAACTCTAAAATATCTTTTATATGAGCGACCGTGACATTGGCAATAACCCCAATTCTATAACTACTGCCTTTCATCTGGACTGAAAGCGCCCGATTACGTTTAATTATATCGATATACTTCATAACATTACTTGACCCCCATTTACTCTAATAGTCTCGCCGCAAAGATAACCAGCCGAGTCCGACACAAGAAAGACGATAACGTTAGCGATATCCATTGGAGACGCCAAGCGCTTCATTGGTGTTCTTGCGGATGCAACCATTCGGACTCTCTCGGGCACATCGGCGATCAAATCAGTGTCTGTCATACCTGGGCTGACCATATTAACCAAAATTCCTTTTGACGCGAGATCCAAAGCGATAGATTTACTGAATCCTCTTAAAGCACTTTTAGCTGTAATATAAGGAAGCAAATTTGGCTCAGGTGCATCGGTAAATTTGGTGTCGATATGAATTATCTTTCCATAGCCGGCTGACTCCATGAATGGGACTATCGACTGTGTTAGATTAAATGCTCCCTTTATTTGTTGATCTAAATGTCCACTAAAATCAGACCATTGGAGATCCGAAAACTTAATGGCAGGAGTTACCTGTGTACTGCAATTGATTAATATAGAAATAGCTCCGAGACGTCTAGTTACACCATCAATCATAACTCTAACTTCATCGGCATTAGTAATATCACAACCCCAAACACATGCGCCTACCTCATAGTCCTCAATTGAAGTACACAATGCCTCTGCAGCGACAGAGTTTTTAAAGTAATGGATAGCAACATCATAACCCGCTTTGGCTAATGCAATCGAGGTAGCGGACCCAATACCACCAGAGCCTCCTACAACAAGAGCCACCTGCCTGCGATTTTGATTTGCTGAATCAGGTAGTATCGATCGTCCAACTTCTTGCTCGACAACTTTAACCTTTGCAACTCCTTGCGTGACTTTCTGACGGTTCTGATTGTATATATCGGTTTGTAACTCAACTACCTTTGTGGATTCATCTTTTTTTATGACTTCTGCTCTAACTGTGAGACGATCGCCCACTCTTACAGGCATAAGAAAATCTAAGCTTTGCGAAAACCATAGGGCTCCATCACCAGGAATCTTAGTACCAATTATCGTGGAAATAAATGAGGCGCCAAGCATTCCATGCACAACTGGCTTTTTGAATTTAGTCTTAGATGCATAATCTAAATCCACATGAAGACGATTATCATCCCCGGTCAATTTAACAAAATCCTTAATATCTTTAGGAGTAATCGTGTGACTTATTTCCTCAGACAAACCGACTTCAATATCTTCAAATTTCACCGCGAATCTCCATTCTAATTATTCTCTGCATAAACCTAGCTGCTTAAACAACATCAAACCTTAAAGGTATCCCCTTAGATAGACGAGACTTAACGCTGCGTCCAAGAACTGTCTTTAAGTGTTTCAGATGCCACTCAAAATCCCGGACGGATACTCCGGACATTAAGTTCAGAAAACTTCTCACCCTCTTCCAAGTTTTCACAAAGGTACAGAGTGAGCCTCCTGAAACGCCTTTACTTTAAAACTCAAATCGCTCATCTCGATATTGTCTTGACCCTCTTATAGAGTATTCTCATAATAAAGTATCAAAACTTTTTTAACATACCCGACACCGGCCATGAATGATGGCTTTACTTGCTTAGCATAATTAAAAGAAATGGATGCTATATATGCAAAGGACAGACTCATTAGCATCAAAGGTAGGCAACTTAACCGTTCAAAGTATTTGCTCGCACCTATAGGCTCTCGTAACTATAACATCGTCTAATTTACACTGTTCTTTTGTTTTTAGCAGCACACGTCTCTTGGATTCTGATAATCCCTTGTTATTATCTCTTCGTGTTTAAATATGAACTGAACCGAGATTTTTTAGAGACTTTCCCACCTGACTGGCGTGTTTTTTTCAACATCAATGGTAACTTTCTTACCGATTAGCTCATCTATGTGTTTTGGCGCTATGCCGTAGCCGGGTCGCACACTTTTTATAGAGTCAGCAGTTATTATGTCACCCACCTTCATGTTTTTTATAAAATAAAGAGAGCGTCTAAACTTAACGTTGCCCAATTCACTTGATTTGCGGCCATAGTCAACGGAGCCTCGACTTTGCCAGGCAATCTTTAAATTAGTACACAAAGTTGCTAAATCATTATTCTCCAAAGAAAAACTATCATCGGGACCTCCCCCACTACGATCTAGCGTCACATGCTTCTCGATAATGGAAGCTCCGAGGGCAATGCTACAAATAGAAGTTATATCATCGAGGGTATGATCCGAAAGTCCTGTGACCAAACCAAACCGTTCCTGCATATCGATGAGTGTTTTTAAATTATAATCGCCGGATGGAGCAGGGTAACCGCTAACACAGTGTAAAATTGCTAGCTCATCACAACCACCACTTTTCGCGGCATCAATCGCCTCTGTAATTTCTTCCGAATTGGCCATTCCGGTCGAAATTATCATCGGTTTTTTTGTCGCTGCAATATACTTAATAAGCGGTAAATCAATTGCCTCAAAAGATGCCACCTTATAGGCTGGCGCATTTAGGTCCTCCAGTAAGTCCACAGCGGAGTTATCAAATGGAGAGCTAAACATAGTAATTCCAATTTTTTTGGCATAGCCAAAAAGATCCTTGTGCCAGTTCCACGGCGTGTGAGCTTCCTGATATAAATTATGGAGGGTTCGACCTGCCCAAAGACCTTCATTAAGTTGAAAATCAGGTAAATCACTATCCAATGTCAAAGTATCTGCCGTATATGTTTGCATCTTTACTGCATCAGCTCCAGCATGTTTGGCCATATCGATTATTTTATAAGCATTTTTAATATCACCATTATGATTAGCCGACATTTCCGCGATCATGTAAGGCAAACAGTCGGCTCCTATTAGTCTGCCATTAATAGAAATATTTTTACTCATCCATTTTCTCCAGCTTTAACTTAAACTTTTTCCCATTTATATAAAAAAATGCTGGGTATCTATCAAAGTCGCAGACCCGGATAAGATCAAATTGCTGCTCGAATGATTTTTTTATGTCAATTTCACTGTCGTTAGGAACTCTCTTCGGCCAATACGAAGACTTCATTTTAGCTTGTGCTATTGGAGTTACTGTTTCAAAATTCGCAACCGCATAGTCCATCAATTCTATTTCAGCATCAAAAAGTAATTGATTGATCTCATCAAAAAGAGCTTCTTGGGGAATCCCAATACTGACTTTTCTCCATATATCCCCTGTATCAACTTTTTCGGCAACTTCAATCAGCGAAACAGTGATGCTACTGGACCCATTCAGTATCTCCCAAACATAGGGACTCCAGCCTCTACCTACTGGCAGGTCACTAGCATGGATAACTAGAGATTTTTTAAACTTACTAGTTTCATTCATCCCTAGAATTTCGGAACAAGATACCAAAAATAAAAGGTCCCCTCCAACCAACTCAGCTTTTGACCTGCAAAGCGAAATACTATGGTCGCTATTATTCTGGTATATCCAACGGCTGAGATGTTCGTTTATAGGATGTTTATCAGAAGTATTAAGAATAGAAATCAACATAATAAATGGTCCAAAACTAAATCTGTTCCTTTTCCATCTGTAATGGCTGATGACCTGCTAACTAAAGTCTCAGCGTCTCGTTTCAAACGCTTAATATGATAATCAAGAGATGCAACTTCATCACTCCGAATAGTGAGCGCGGCCCCATAATTACTGACGTTTTTAGCAATAGTACCTTGATTGTCCGCCAATATTATTTGAATAGTGGGTAATCCTAAGCAGGACCGCTCCCAAGTTGTCGCGCCAGATGCACCAATACAAAAATCTGAGTTTGACATTAATTCAGCCATATCAGTCACATTAGATTCAACTGACAATTTAAGATGCGACTTCGTAACTTTATCTAAAATGTTGGATAAGTATGGCGCTGACGGCCCCATCACGATTGTAATTTCCAAATCACTATGCAAATCGCACTCCTCTAACTGATCAATGATTTTCTCAGTTATATTGTCTTTATCTATTCCACCCATCGTTATCAACAATCTATCAAACTGGACGTTCTTGCGACGTTTCAAACTCTTTTCACGCCAATGAGAAAATTCGGTGCGCAATAAGGCGTACATAGAACCCGTTAGCAGTAAACATGCACTTGGCACCAAATGCTCATAATCTGCCTCACTCCGACCAAAAGTTTGATCCAAGAGCAGTTCACACGCATGTTCGCGATCAGCAAGATCATCAATAACCATTAATTTACTATATAGGCTATGGACCCCAGTCTCCCATGTTTTATCAAGGGCATAGTGATCGACTATTAGCCAGTCAGGTCCTAGTTTACCCAAAATTAGTGAGGAATCACGTATGTCTCGTTCCTGACTTACACCTAACCAAGATGCGTGATCAAGTGTATTGGAGTCTTTTCTGATCGGAGTTATCGACCGAGAATCTTTACCTTCGATTTTAGGGATTGTATGGACAGTAAACCCATCTCGCTCTATGAAATCAATAAGATTACCTTCATGATTTCGACAAATGAACTCAGCTCGGACTTTTTTTATCTGCAGCGCCCGTGCCAAAGTTAGACATCGCATTACATGACCAGTACCAATCTCCAAAGACGCGTCAACTCGGAAAATTACTAGCTTCGCCATGCTCAATTAAGTCGTTTGAAACCA
>MDSY01013660.1_pt1 | contig 37322 bp, 41 predicted proteins | sample 811131 | NCBI WGS metagenome assembly MDSY01 (sample SAMN05326643, study PRJNA326480) | marine metagenome | isolation source: seawater | place: Atlantic Ocean: South West | collected 2010
TAGTTTGGCCTCGGTGACCTTTCCGGATGCGTTGCAGACCGTCGGAAGGCGTGCATTCCAAGGGTGCAGTAGTTTGGCCTCGGTGACCTTTCCGGATGGGTTGCAGACCATCGGAGAGCGTGCATTCTATGGGTGCAGTAGTTTGGCCCCGGTGGCCTTTCCGGATGGGTTGCAGACCATCGGCGAAAGTGCATTCGAAGAGTGCAGTAGTTTGGCCTCGGTGACCTTTCCGGATGCGTTGCAGATCATCGGAGGGAGTGCATTCCGTGGGTGCAGTAGTTTGGCCTTGGTGGCCTTTTCAGGTGATGCGTTGCAGACCATCGAACAGAGTGCATTCTATGGGTGCAGTAGTTTGTCGGAAATCAAGATTCCACATAATTTGGACACGTCTACCGTAACGGGTTGGTCCGAAGTGCCTTCGTCGGCCAACATCGTACGCCTGCCGGATCCCGCCGCTGCGGCTTCCAGCAGTTCGTCAAGCTCAAGCTCGTCGAGCGCCGCCGCGACTCCAGCAACGTTCAAGGTTGGGGATTATGTTAAAATTAAAAACGTTACTGTGGCTCAGGCTAAAAAGGCATTGGATGTGCATAATGGACCAGGTTGGAATAGCAAAATGACTGACCACCTTGGAGAAGTAGGTAAGATCATACTTATAGCCAATGCCATGATAGATATCACTGTCAGAGTAAACGGTTCCAATTACACGTGGACCGCCGAGTTGTTGGAGCCGGCCACGGCCCCCGTCGCGGCGGCTTCGAGTTCTTCGTCGAGCGCCGCCGCCGCGCCTGTTCGCCAAACCATTGGAAAATGGAGACGCGAAACGGTGTTGCAAGCCATCTTGCAACAGTCAATAATAAGATCGTCCACGGGAAAGTCCATCAGTTGGAAGAAAACAAAGACAAACTTTGAAGGGTTGATCTCCAATTATAATATGAGTCTTTCTGTGAAAGAGTTTGAGGCTGCGAAACGCGAACTGAATAAATATAACAAGCTTGCGCCGTCGGCACAAACAAATAAAAGAAAACAGTATAATAAAATAATGAACGAGTTGAAAGGCGGATCGGCGAACAGTTCTTCAGCGGCGGCTCAGTCCAAGTCGACAGCTGGTTCTTCGAGCAGTTCTTCGGCTGCCAGTTTGGCGGTGGTTTGGGTCGAATTAGATTTGAGCGGCCTGACGCGCAATGTCCGGGTGCAAGCGTATTGGCCGGAATCCGTGTCGTGGCACAAAGGGGTTTTGACAGTTGGAGGCCGCGTGAAATTCGACGACGGCGATGACAAAGTATACAAAATATCAACAGACGGCAAAACGTTTCAGCATAATAGTCCCGGCAGTCGAGACGGCGCAATACAACCATTGTTTGAAGATGTAAAGACGCCCTACGTATTGCTTGGAAATGAAGTGTCTGCATTTCAAAACATATTTGCAACTCCCAATGCCTCAGGAAAAATGAAAACGTCTTCGTCCATTGAACTGTTCGCACGTGCCAATGAATGGGTGGTGACCGCGAATAGTTGGGTCCAAACAAATAATAATAGAAGTGGCGAGACGGAACCGCCTCACATTGGATGGTCATACAACGGCTCGCCGTGCGTGCTCATACGAAATCAAGGTGCGGACAAGGAGATTCCGACATTTCAAGAATGGTTGAGTGGTGTCGAATTTCAGTGCGACATTGCAAACGATTTAACCGGTTCTTCCTCTCCTGAATGGGTCACGTATGGAGGCACGGAGCAGAACAAGTTACGCAAACTCTTAGAGGAGTATGTATTGAACGGAGGTTCTGGCGAGTCCGATACGTTCAAGCTTGGCTCTGGCGAGTACAAAGTCAATCTTGCGCGGCGGGAACAAGAACGCACGAATGTCGGTAACAATGGTCAAGTGGGATACAAGCGCACAATCCGCGCGTTCCACCGATCCGAGAAAAAATTTAAGGCGCCTGCCGTGGAGCCTCGGATCGCATTTAACAACAAGTATCCAAACTTTCCGTCGGTTCCAGGCAGTGCGGCGTATACTAGTATAGAAGTTGTACCATCACAGGGTCAAGAGCCCGCGGTGATGCGCACCGGACGGCCGGGGGCAATGGGTTTGACACAGGCGCAGATTCAAAATTATTTTGGATGGAAGGCCGAAACGCCTTTTGCCATGCCTTCGGGTCACACGTTTGTCAATTATTATGCCTTCGAGGACGCCGCTGAAAATTTAAAGCGTCTGCTGAGCCTATGTCACAACGAAGAATTGTTGCAACAAAGCGCCCACCAAAATGCAGAAGTAAAGTGTGCGATACTCTACCATGCAACAGCGTTTGGTAATCTTTCTAAAATTAAGGCCACCGGGTTTAAACATTTGGGTAGGGCGCATGGTGCTATGTGTGGCAAAGGGGCCTATTTTGCCGTGCATCCGTATGTGGATTATTGTACTGGTAATAACTTGGCTTCGAACTCGTATTGTGTGTACGATCAGGGATACACGGCAGTGTTTGTATGTGCGGGCGCTGTTGTACCGTCCGAGTACACCTATGACTTAACAAATTCCGGTTCATTCGAAAGGGCAGGCAGTGGAAAGACGGACTTGTCAGTTAATGGCAACAGAGTGAATACGAGGAATGATTATGGGATATGCGGCGGTAGTTTCTGGAAAGATTTTGTCCGGCCGAATGGTACGTTTCCAAAAGAGAACCGCGAAGTCGTGTTTTGGTTTGACAAAGTAGCTAATTTTACGTGTCTATTGGGTGTATGTGTTCTAAAAAACAATACATATATATAATATGAAAGTTCTAATGAATGAGAGATATGGCCTTTAAATAATTGTTGAGACGCTTCTTCACACAGTACGCGCCCGACGCCTCTGCACGGTCGTATGCGCCTTTAAGCAGTTCGTTCATGCGGACCGACGCTTCCGTCGGATTTCTGACGGGAAAGGTAAGAAACCCGGCAATCTTTTCGTCGGCGGGCCAGTCGTCGAGCGTCGTATACAGGCGAGAGTCGTTTTCTTTGCTCAGAGCAAACACAAGCATGTCGCGCCCGACCGACACCGACACCCTGCCGACAGTTTGTAGAGCGCGCGTCTCCTCGTACGCCACTAGCGCGTGCTCTAGAGTCGTTATCTGAGGGCACGTGCAGTTTGTGCTCCTTTGTGGACCAAGCGCGCGGTGAAGTGCGGACAGGACTAGCCCGCGTATTTCCTCTGAGGAGAGCGGTGATGCCATCTTTATTGTATTCTATTTTTCGCGTGTCGTTGCTGGCTATTTTTCGCGTGTCGTTGCTGGCTATTTTGTCCAGTCTGTCTCGCTGACCATGTCTGAACCGGCTGTGTGTGTATCGAATACGGGAGGGGAGTCCGAACCAGCGGAGGCGCCCGAGGCTCCTGAACCCGCACCGAAACGCTCAAAAAGCGACGGGGGTGCTTCAGGGAGCGTCTCTAGTGGTCGTGCGTCGCCAGTCCGTCGGAAACGGAGCATCTCACCGCCTGTAGATGTCGCTGCCGAACCAAGTGCAAAAAAACCAAAGACTGAAGTTCCGATATATGTGTACAATCGTGACCATACGACTGCGGAAGCACTGGGTGCCAAGTATCGCGAAAATTCTTTGACAAAGTACAAGTTCTGGTATGTGCCCACGGCTGTGAGTGCCCTGAATCGTAAGATATTGCTGCGCGAGTTTGGTAAGCGGAAGGCGGATACGCCGTTTCCACCAGTTGCGTCCGCATTTTCGTCTACTTCTTCGGCGGCGCAGACGCCGGGCAAGCTGACTATCGAGCCGAGTCAAGTATCGCCGGCGTTGCAGACGATTCTAGAATGTAACCGTATGCTTGTGGAGCAGTTTAACGTGCTCTCTGAAAAGCTTCGTGTGGATCGTGTGGATGCACATTCGCATTGAAGAAAACGGGATAAAATTTAAACATATTTTTCAATCAATCGTCGGTGTGTGGTGCTAAATACACTTGTGTAAATCCGGCGTGCCATCTGAGCACGCCACAATTCATAAAGACGAGCTTGCCAAACGCTGGCAATGATTCAACGGCTTTGAAACAGAATCGAACGACATCCGTGCGGCACGTGAACGAAGCCGCCCGTGGAGCTTTTGCTTTGGCCATGATGACGGCCCCCCATCTTTTTTGTGAGTGCTGTAGGGTAATCATTCTTTTTTGGGCCCGACATTCGAATGTGATATGACCGTTTTGAGGCATCGTATCACAGATATGAAACCAGTCTTCTGTGCCAATCTCGAGCCCGATATCTTGTTCGGAAGGGTGTATGAAGACGTCGTCGACGCGGTTGATATTGTTCACACGATATTGAATAGCGAACGAGGGTGTCTCTGCAACGATCTCAATGTAGTCGTCCATTATGGTGAGGCGAATGTCACTTACAAATTGAAGCTTGTGAACGTAGGCTCTTAGCGCGTCGGGAATCTCAAAGCAGCACGCGTCTTGACTGTCTATGGGCGTTGTCTCTACAGGCGATGTCATCGATCGCATTCCGACAGCATTTTCTCGGAACACTGTGATCTTCATTTGACCATTGGACACACAACAAGTTGGTTTAGATTTAAATGACTGTCGACCGTACCAGGCTCGCGAAAGCCACACTGGTGATATATGTACATTCATATCGTATATATTGTCTACGTGTCTTATTGCTACATTGGAATATGTTTGGAACATGTTAAATCGTGTATAAATAACCGTTTAGTGAACGTCGTCATGTCGAAGCGCGGTCGGGACGGTGCTGTCCTTTTGGACATGAGCCGGTGTGTACTGAAGCGCTCGTTAGAGTTTGGCAGTGCGAGCCAGCCAAAGCGCCAATGCCTGCCCGCGTCTCTAAAGCGTTCGGCCGATTTCGATATCGAATTGGATCACATGCACAAGCGGCTCCGGGCGACAGTGCCTACAGCGGAAGAAGCCATTGCATTTTTGATACCACACGTCACACGACTTCGCAATATGTACTGTCAATCTCAGGGTGAAAATGCGAGTTTAAAAAGGCATTTTAAAGGCATGTATCGCGCATACCAAGCTTCGCTAGAACAAAACGCAAGCTTGAGCAGGCAGTTGGACACATCCAGGGCCGAAGTCGTGGCGTTAAGACGTCAGGTCGATATGATGAAATATCGATTTGTTCTCAGCGACGCGTGCGTTAAAAATAGTAATTTAAATCCATGAACAACGTATGATTTTATCTATAAACTATTTTAGTGTTAACACGTAAACACGATGTCTCGTCGTGCTGGAAGTGGTACTGACGACACGGATGAAATGCTATCTTCTGACATCGAATCGGGTAAAATGAAAGCCAATAATGTGTACGAACTAATGAAGCTGCGCGATCTCCAAAGTTTCATCACGAAAATATATTGGCTGGTCATCCTGTGCTTTTTTGCTATTGGTATTATTCTAGCACTCGTGTTGTCGGACGGTACGTTCAGTGATGTCTTTATGGCGGAAAACTTACTTTCAAGCATCGGCATCTCGATATACATTCTTCTCGTAGCTCTTATGGTTATGTGCAATTCACACGGGGAAATGCGTATTGTACTTTTGTTGATGATCCTTTTCTTTATAGGATGTTTGTCAGGGTTTATGCTTGCGCTTCATTTATTAGATATATCTATAACATTAAAATCAGGAAAATAAAGTGAAATACTTTTTGCATTCGCGTTTCCAGTACGACGCACCGTCTTTCCACCCCCTTTCCTTGAAGATAGCCAGACCTTGATTCATAACATATTGTACCGTCTCTACACGAGTATACTCCACCGGTGCACCGTCTTCGTCCCATTGAATGTCGTCGTCGCCTGCGCGCCGTGGCACATTTGGTCGTTTGAATTCATCTTCATACATTGATATATCCAGAAATAAAATGTCGAGCCACACTTTAAACGTCCCAATGACGTCTTCAGGGCGTGCAGGGCCCTTTTTCCATTTCGTGATGCGCGGTAGCCACTTTTGCATGTGTGTATACTCGGGCACTCTCAACCCAGTACGGCGCGCCACCCGCATGTGACACCACCAGTGTACAAATGACTGTGGGACCTGTGACGTATCCAAGACAACGCGCTCGAACCCGGCGGCGCGCTTCCGCTTCAAGTAAGACACCATGTGATATGCGTTGTCGTATGGAAAATTTTTGTCGCTCAACCATTCCACAATTTCTGGCATCTCCAAAGTATCAAACCATCGCTCTGGTACGTTTGAGGGGTTCATCCCAGGTTTAAAAAAGTCGACCTATTTAAATATCCATTTTTTAACTAATGTATATTCTACTCGGAGTTTTCCTATCCATGTTCGCATGGGGTTGGTGGGCCGTCTCGGTGCATATTTTTTATGCAAGTGTGCTACTGGTCATCGCATGTCTCTTCACGTTAGACGCCAGCAGTATGCTTTCTAAAACTGGGTTTTTCGAGGCCGCGGTTCGTATTATGCCTAAAACTGAATGCTGTCTTGTTCACCACATTTGGTCGTCACCAAGGTCCGTGAAGTGGGCCACGCTTAGCATACGTATAGTTGCGGCCTTGGTGGCCATCGCTGCCACCATCGTCTCTTGGACCACACGAGAGAAATTTTTGAACGGTCATTGTACAGTCATTTCTGCGGTGTGGGGAACAGCCAGTGCACTGTGGATTTTGTCGTGCATCCCCATGTTTCTGTGTCTTGTCCAATGTGCCGCGTCGTCCAAGTATAGAAGTTCGGTCTCGCGGAAAATCAGCGAGAGTGAGATCATTCTCCGCTTCAGAAAGGTGTACACTGTATGGCTCATACACGATTTGACGCTGGGCATCTTCTGGCTGTATCTGTCCCTCAGGCTATTTGATCTGTCCGACGACGAAGACGATTCCGAGTGGCGCACCATCTTTTTATCCATGATTTTCTGGCATATTTTGGTCGTGGCCTTTCACGAACTATACGTAAAGCAACTATTCTCGCTCGAACCGTTACGACGCACACGTAGACAAACAGCACCATGTTGTGACCCGAGCCATGGCCAACTCATTTGGTCGACTATGACGATAGTCAGCTTTGTCGGTATGTGCACTATTGTCATTGATCGCGTTCAACACGATTCGCTTTTAAGCATGGGTACACATTCAATACTCTCCCCTGTATTGTTTACTTGTTTTCAAGTACTGTTTGTTATCAGTAAATTGTACCGACAAAATGTAACACCAGTATCTGATGTACAACCGTTATTGTCAAAAACGAACGAACAAGACCATGTCATCGGTATAAAATTTTGACAAACACAAACAGAAAAAGACAGTATATAAAGATTCGTTGTCCGTTATATTCATGTCTCGGCTTATTTTTCGATCGCCTGAAACTTCACCGGCCAATGTCGAAAGCCCCGTAGCCACTTTACGTCATCACATTTTGCTGGAGGCCACTGTTCGACCCATTGGGACCGGCGATTACAACAAAGAAAAAGTCCAAGTACAAGCATGGTCTCTCAAACAACTCCGAAACGACGGAAAAGACCTCTTTGAAATGAACGAAACGCGAAAAGTTCAAAGTGCTGGTACTTTACTTTATCAATCGACAGAAACGTATGGTACGTCCATGTCCATTGAAAAAATTGCGGAGACGCTCAAGGGAGCCGGACTCACGCTACGGGCGAATTTTAACCGACCTGGCATCCACTCGAATACTACTTGTATGGAGCTGTCTCACGAAACACTCGAAAAACTCGTTCAGACAGATGCAGACGCGCATGGGAATAAAGTTGCGGAGCTTCGAGTCCAAGCGGAGGTTTCTGCATCCGTGCCAAGACATGGTGCTATTTTTGTGGCCATCACGAAGAAGGGGAATATGCACTATTTGTCACATGTAGATTACAAAATCATGGCGAGTTACGATGCCATGTATCACGAAAATTAAAGAAAGTAGACTTTATTTTTTCTTTTTATCCTTCTTTTTATCCTTCTCTTTGTCCTTCTTTTTATCCTTCTCTTTGTCCTTCTCTTTATCTTGTGGGTCGTCTGGTTCGCCTGAATCATCTTTCTGGGTTTGTCCGCCGTCCGTCTTACTCGTGCGGTTCTCGGAGGGCTCGTCGTCCATACCGATTTGAGAAGGTTCTGGCATTTTAACATGGGGCAAGCAAGCATGTGCACACGCGTGTTCTACGTACGTGTCCCATGGCAATACGCCTCTCGTGTAGTGCGTAAACAACTGTTCATGCGACATAAACGGCGAAACAGGGAAATGTATTTCAACTTGAAGGCGTTTTTTCAAGGCGTACACATCCGCGATTTCATCTTTGCGTTTTCTTTTTTTTCCCATGGCATTCATCAATTGGGATTTTATTGCATCCGCATAAATCACATTGTACATTTGTTCACAGGCCTGCTGAATATTCGATTTCCAAGCCATGATTGTTTTCTGGAATGTGTGATGCGTTCCTTCAGAATCGGACTTGTGGGGCGTGTCCGACATAATCAGCGATCGGGGGACGCCCATGACACCACAAACAATGTCTTCAAACACCTTCACCTGTGCTACGAGATCACCGCGACCAGTTTGCATAGGCATATTGACAACGCGCTGTCCCATGGGCAATGTGACGACATTGTCGAGAACTGCAGATCCTGTAGACGGTGCTTGACCTCCCGAGAAAAAATGATCGTACATTGTTTGCTGGTGTGCCAATTGTGCGACATTGGATCTATTGCGGTTAAATTTGTTTTGGTCCGAATTGTCTTGCATGTCACCATCTGCATAATAGTCATAGTTGATTCCCTCGACGTTGTCGACTTTTGTGTCAACAGCTTCTGTGATAATGATAGGATCCGCACGCTTCCGCTCCATTGTCAGCGTAGTACCCATCATCATGTTGATGTATTTGATCTGTGGGATTAGATTGCAGACGATAGACTTCACACTACCCGTCGAAAAAGGCGAATATCCAAACATATCTAATACCATGGTGTCTGGAATTTCTTCTTGCTGTTCGTTTAGAACTATGTAACTGCGCACACCATAAGTATACGTCATTTTGATACGAGCACAGTTAGGTTCGAGGACGACCGGCACGCGCAAGTCGTCCTGGAGGGTGATGAAACGAATGGGTACAATGCCCATGGTCAATATCGAATCAAGCATGTCCTTGCAAAAAGGTAGCCAAAAGTCAGTCATAATTTCTTGCATGTGTGGGTCGGGGCGAATGCGACCTCGTCTGTGACCGAACAAAATGCCATTTCCAAACAAATGCTGATGCAGTACGTTGCGACACGCGTACACCATGGGCGTTTTGTGCAAAAATTTATGCGCGAGATCTATCTCACCCACATTCAGAAATACACCGTGATCCATGTTGTAAAAAATATTGCCCTATTTATACGTCAATCCCAGACAGACTCCACAATATCTATGGCATGAAGCCATGTACACGCCTCCACAGGTTCCCGTACAACCCGAGTCCTCTGCGTAAATGTTTGGCCACAGATGTATTTCAAAGAAAACGGATAGTGTCGAACAATCGTTTTTGTGACGTTTCCATATGTTTCCACACAAGACACCTTTTCTACGGCTCCTGCCGAGACAACACGGCGTGGGTTTAAAACAGACACAATGTCGCCGCCAATCGGGTCGCACAAATATATATACGACTCTGGCATACGCTGGCCGTCCATAAGTATGTTCTTATGGGTCAACACAGCATACTCGTGTGTCTTGCAGACTTCCGATAGCGTATCGCCAACATGTCGAATGGCAACACGCCAGTACACGTCATCAATGTGCGCACGACTAGCTGATTCACCAGGCGGTGCATTAAAGTCCTCAGAGGACGGATGTACAAACTGTACGGGCGTTGTGTCTCGAAGCATCCACCAGGCAATCGCTGTTACGACACAACAGCCCATGATATAGACGGCCAGCCGCTGCCACCGCGGTCGAGGCTTGTCTTTGTACACACTATAGTGCTGGCGGCGAAAACACTTGAGCGTCATAGTCCATGTCATTGTCAATCGACCCTATATATACCCAGACCGTTTTCACATTACAACGGATTCCATGTCGGCTGTGCAGGAATTTAAAAATATACAAACCATCCCCACGGACCCGAAATTAATTCAAGCAAAACAAAAGCTCATTGAGAAACTCGAACGTGTTCTCGAAAATGAAAAGGAAATCAACGAGTTTCTCGAGACCAAATACGATTCGGATGGCGAACCCGAAAGAGTCAACAAGTACGAGAACATATTTCCAGATCGCGATTCAGACGACTCGGACGAAGAAGACGACATCGAACAGAGAAAAGATCTTCTCGCCCGTTTTGTCAAAGGCGTGGACGAATCGTACAAGCACAGGGCCAATCAAGAAATTCTATCAAACATGCTGAAAGAAGCGAAAAGAGATTTGGAGAGACTCGAAGCCATGGAGCCCGAACGCCGCGAGTACGTTCGAAAAACGCTGACCATCATCTTCCGAAACGGTGTCATACGGCCCAACATCTACCCAGGCGCAAGAGACAATTATCAATGGGAATATGCAAACAAGTACCAATCTTGGGACCGGATCGGTGACGTCGGCCAAGTTGTCATTCGACCGGGTGTCAACTACGGCAAAGTGAGACTTCATTACACCGACGAAGACGAAGAAGAAAGCATTGTGTCAAACGCCATTGACATCGAAACCGTCATCAAACGCCAGTCCGGTGCTGCAAAGCGCAAACCGTACAGATTTGGCGCCGACGACCCAGAGTTCATTGTCCGATGCAGTGGCGTGGCGGGCCGCATTTTAAGACTGACACAGCCGAGGATTCGAACGAACACGGAGTTTAACATGGAGGGCGCCCGATTTTCGATGCGCGTGTTTCAGGACCGTGTTGCACGCCTGCCTGAACACTTAGATCTAGAGGTCGAGGAAATCATTGGATTGTGCGAACACGAGCTTGGAAGCGACGACGACTTCGATGCCGAGTACATCAACATGGTCGAGTTTTGCGAGCCTACGATTCATCTGAATCCCGCAGGTCTGCGCAGAGAACTTAAAGCGATTGGTACCGGCAAGCGTGTCTTCCTGCGTCTCGCGGAAAACGACGATTCGGACTCTGAGGAAGAGCCTAGGCGCCCACCCCGCAGAAGAAGGCGTCAACCTGTGCAAGAAGAGTCGGAAGAGTCGGAATCTGATGACGACCAATCGGTAGACGATGATTACTCGAAACTTAGTCGTGATGAACTTCGTAGATTAGCGAGAACCCGTAACATTAAGGATAAAAATATCAGATTTCGAGGTAAGAAAGTCAACGGTAACTCGGGAGCAGACGCATTGCGATATGCACTTCGTCAGGCGCAAACTGCCAGAGACCAAGCGGAAAATGCTGCCGAACGGGCCGAAGATGCTGCCGAACGGGCCGAAGAGGCCGAACGGCGCGTACTCGAAGAGTTGGCCCAAACGTCTGAGGAAGAGTCCGTCGCTTCTGACACGGAGGAAGAGTCCGCGTCTGGAACCGACGACAGTGAGGAAGACACCGGGTCCGACGAAGAGCAAGAGGAAGACGAGTACTCGAAACTTAGTCGTGATGAACTTCGTAGTTTAGCGAAAGACCGCAACATTAAGGATAAAAATATCAATTTTAAAGGTAAGAAAGTCAACGGTAACTCGGGAGCAGACGCATTGCGATATGCACTTCGCCAAGCCGAAGCCGAAGATGATGTCTCTGGCACGGAAGAGGCCGTCGCTTCTGACACGGAGGAAGAGTCCGCGTCTGGAACCGACGACAGTGAGGAAGACACCGGGTCCGACGAAGAGCAAGAGGAAGACGAGTACACGAGCATGAACATCGCCGGTTTGAAGGAAAAAGCCAAAGAGCTGGTCATAGCTCACTACAAGACGTATGCTAATACGGTTCAAGGCAGAAAAGCCCTGGCCGATCTCATTCGCCAAGCCGAAGCTGCCATTGCTTTGGAAGAAATGCTTGCGAGTGTCAGCGTGCCTGGTCCTAGATCGCGCGCCCGCCGTGAAGTCGAACCCGGACAGGTCTCATTGGCCGAACAGTACGGCGCCGCAAATCGCCAATACCAAATTCCTAGCGGTGCCCTGGCCGAGATGGTTGCCAACATGTCCGACGACTGGGCGTCTTCCGAAGACGAATTGAACTTTGCTGAAGACTCTGAGAGCGATGAGCTTGGCAGTGATCAACTGCAGTTTGCCGAATCGTCCGCGGTCGAACATAACGAGTCCGGTTCGCTCGAGTTTGCCGAATCGTCCGCGGTCGAAACAGACAGCGATGCTGAGGTTGCAGTGCAATCCACGTCCGAAAAAACATCGTCGGGACTTGAGTTTGCCGAGTCTTCGGCAGTCGACTCCGACAGCGCCCGTGAGAACGGCTCTTCGTCCGGACTGGGCTGGGCCGAGTCTTCTGACTATGACTAGGGATTAGTCGAAGTGAACTATAAAGGGATAGAATTATAATGAAAGTAATTTTTTAGATGACTCACAAAATTATGTTATGTTTCGTACGCTCGGATTCCGATATTCTAGAGGCATCCTGGCTGAATCGTGCCGCGGCAGTGCTCGCAAAGACGGATGACGGCACTGCGCCATTCATTCACGCCGAGTTATTGTTTTGCGCACCAAATACCGCAGAATCAAAAGACACTGTATCGGGACTCGCGTGTTCTATTGTATACTCGGGCGCGGTACATCTCGAAAAGAAGAGGTTCAGCCGGAAAGAATGGTTCTTCAGGTCCATGGAATGTTCCAAGGGCCAGTACGACACCATGATGTCTTACTGCAAGGAGCACCAGGGCGATGGTTTCAATCATTTGGGTTATTTTATGTTTTGGTCGCCGATTCGACCGTCTCCGACTTCGTACACATGGCTTGGCATGGCGCCCCGCTGGTACTGTTCTGAAATCGTCATTGGGGCTTTGAAAGAGGGTGAAATTATTGATGGGTCCGTGAGTGATTCCATGCACCCGCACACACTGTACAAGCTGGTGCAGGGACAGTCTATGGCAGACTGCGGTCGGAACATGAATCAGATGAATCTTCGTTTTGTGTAGACGTGTGCAGAATCGAAATTTTTCGAACGCCGTATGCGGCTGTCACAACACCTGCTAAGAATACACACGTCGCCAAAGTGTTTAGTTGTGCAATGTTATCATATACAACAATGCCCGAAAGCGTCGTAAAAATAAACCACGACGTTTGATAGACAATAATACAATAGTACGCGTCGTACTTTGCCAGTCCTTTATTGAGCCATGCAATATGTACGAGTATAGAGGCCACGCACAACGCAATTGTCGCCACAAAGACGTCTGTGCGCACGGTCAAACAACCGTCCTCAATGGTTGCGAGCGCGTACGCCATATACTTGCCCATACACACATTTTGAGCGCCGAGAGCACCGCCGATAAACGGAAACCCTACGCGTTCAATCCAATCCGGTAACTTTGCATGAGTTAATGTCACTGCTGCAGATAAAAAGCAGATCCAATTGAGAATGATGTACGCGCACGATTGTGGCCTCTCGAGCAGTTGTGGTGGTGTCTGATTGGAGCTGTCCTCCGGCGTGACAGAAATGGCAAGCATACAGCCGATGATCACATATGCAATAGGCACCCATTCTTTTGGTTTTGGCTTTTCAAGCAATATGACTCGCGTTACAACCAGGTTGATAATAATGGACATGCTGCCAAATACGCCAATGGTGGCCGGTGGCAACCACGTGAGGGCCAAAAGATCGAGTGTGGACGCGGCAGCCGATAGCACGAGCGCGATTATAAACAAAGGGCGGCAATACAATGGACTCTTCAGTGTTGGAGAGCGTTTGATTAATTTGGTTCTGGGATCTTTAAAGTTGGTTTGATTGGCTGCTAACTTTTGGAAATTCATCGACACGGACGACGATATTGAAGCGACCAACATGAGGACATAACCTAGGACCTGTAAAAGTAGCATTCATTACCGCATGTATAAACAATATATACTTGTTTCTTTGACGTTTTTTTGTCATGTTCTACGAATCCTAATGTTGCAAGGCCTTGAGTGAATGTACAGGAAGCACGTATAAACGTCATGTCAAATTTTGAATATCACATGGAGCGTCATATATCAGGCCATGTAGCCAGAGCTGAAAAAGAATCACGCGAAATCGACGAAGTCTTCATACAAAAAATGATGTATATTCTGAACGCTGCGGACGAACATTACGAGATCCTTAAACAATTATTCGTGCAAATATTCAAAGACCACGTTTTTCAAGTGCTGAACAGACATCATGTCATGTCACTCGTTCGTCACGTTTTGAGCGTAAACAAAAACTTACAGACCCGATGTGTTGATTTCAAATTGTTTGTCGCAAGTTTATGGACACAAATGGAAGAACAAGAACAGAAAGATTTAGTCGGGATAGAACAGGGAATGTCCAAAGAAATGGAGGCTGCGAAGCAAGAACTAGAACACGCAAAAACGGGCAAAGAAATCAAAGATGCAAAGACACGTTTGCACGAAATCGGGGTACTCTTTCCGCTATTCCTTCAATTTGTCAAAGACGAAAAGGCGCTATAACGCTACAATCCATACGTCTACGGACTAAAAAGAACTATATACGCTCGCAGGCTTCGGTCCAACCACCCATGCCTGTCCAATTCGCTGGTACTGTCGGGAAAACGCAGACACACGCCGAAATTACAGGTAAACAACTCGTGTTGCACCAAAAAAATAAAAAGGTTTTTGATAATGAATTATGGCTCGTCTGTTTTCAGCGCGTGTCGCCCCGTCTGAAAATGTGCGATATCGTCTTTGTGCACGCTGACAATGTTTTGCAAATGTCGATTGAGCGCGGACACGTCGACGTCATCACAAGTGCTGTGGACGTCCCCGTCGTACATGGCGGACTCGACCCGTTGCCGTGGAAAAAATTCGCTTCTGACGCAAAAAAATACGGTTGGCAGCAGGAAGACTGGGAACATTTGTTCGACGAGGAAGCCCTTTCGGACGAAGCGGTGGAATCGTCCGACGAAGATTGGGTACCGTCACCCGGTGAGGAGTCTGACGGGGAGTCTGACGAAGATTGGGATGCTGAAGACGACGACTAGATGAAGTTGCCAGCTCTGAGCAGATGCAAGATGCAAGATCTCAATCGAATTGGCGCGACGTCGCCGTTGACAACCTCACAGAGCATGGAACAGTATTCGCCCAATGCGTCAAAGTCTTGGAACGAGAATCGGGCCTCGGTATTTTCTCGCCCATGTTGCCAGAACGCGTGCCAATTGTTGGCGGACATTGGATCCATAACTTCCGACGGGTCTTGCCTTAGAGGTAAGACCACGGCTTCCCGAATGTCGAATGAAGTCAATTTTAAAATGTATTCAATGACAGGAGGTGGCGTGTGTGCCTCCATTAAGTCTTCGATTTCCCAGTAGTCAAGTTCGCGCTGACACCATACTTCAGGGACAAGTGTTTCGTCTTCATCTTCCGAAGAATATTCGCTTGTGTCCGACCAGTATTCGTCCATGATGTGATGGATGTACGTCTCAAAAGAGAAGGGGATTTAGATTGATACTCATATACAACGTCTTCGTAAAAAATATAACTTAATCGGAACATAATCATTTTTAATTATATATGTGCTCTTTCGTAGTGTATGTATGTTGCCGTGGGATATCATTCGGACAATTCGCGATTTTTGTCCTTTGCACGGTCGTTACGTCCTCGCGTTGACGTGTACATATTTTATGAACATAGATTGGCAACGTTTCTCTTCGGTATATCGACTTGATCCTTGTACCAGAGACGAATTGAAAGATTTAATTTTAGGAGAATTTTCGAGCAAGTGGTCGATTGCGTATAGAAACAGTGTGGTATGGAATGTACATTTGAACAAATCGTTGAAAGTTTGGTCGCCGTGGAGTTCCAACTGGGGTTTATTATCGGCGTCGACGTCTATAACGTTTTCAAACTGGCGGTTCTTAGAGTTTGTGCGTCACCTTGGCGCGGAACTTGTATTGAAAACACCATGCATATCGTATGCCTACGGTCATAAACGGGTCGTTCGCGTATACGTGTCACAGTCTGCACGTATGCCAGTCCATTTGATTCGAAAATCACGGCAGCGGCGTTTACGTTCTGTCTGGCAGCACTTGTTTAAGAAAAAGAAATCTCAAAAGGTTCGCGCTCTTATAGCATTCCGTGTTGGGTCAAACGATTGTCTTCGTCTGAATGTGACGGGTCTTGAGTTCGTGGCCTCGTATTGACCTGCTCCAAAACGTCGTCATTACGACCGCGCTTTTTCGAACGGGATTCGGGCTGCATAATCGTCGACCAATGGGACACCAGCTGCTGCATTTGCGCACGAGCAGGCACTTGCGTCGTAGGCGGGATGTGTTCCATGTTTCCCCTGCCACACTGGCGTTATATAGTCCGTTCGACGAGTTCTTGTGCCGGCGCGCGGGCGTAATAGCTCGAATGCTTGACAAACACATATTTGGCAAAATGGTCAATCCACGGATGGCTCATGGCGAGTTTCACAACGACGATAGTGGAAAGTACGTCCACGCTGTACTGATATCTGGCCGTAAATATAAGAGCAATGGTCAGCAGTGTCCAACATTCGCCCACAAACCATACCATCCACCGTATCTTTCGACGTCGCTTTGAAATCATCTGCGTCGCAAATGACGTGAATACAACCAGCTGAGTGATGTCCGAAGACCACAACATGTTCCCACATGCGCGCGTCGGAAATGACCAGAAAATCCACGAGTAATCCTTGTGCGATGGTATGCGATACACGTCGAGACAGTTGGGCGTCGCGTCGGGCACGATCGTAAATAATTGCGATATTGAAAATGTCGGCACGAGCAAGATCTGTGCCGTCAACGCCCGCGCGAGCAAGAGTCCGTCGCGACTACACGCGGCCCACACCAATAGTGTCGTAAGTACCCACCCATACGTGCACACGTCCACGAGATCGCGCAATGTGATCGCATTTTGTAGGGGGATGTCGTACCCGTGCCGCCAGTCAATGAAGAGTGAGTCGTACATCGGTGTCATGGACGTACCATTCAGTACTGTCTCGGTGTACCACCGCTGGCGAAGCGACACCAAATTGGTCACTACGCAATTAAAATAGAGAACGATCACGACGGCTGTGAGCGCGCGACACCACCGCAGCTTCATTTTGGATTTATGAAAATGCGTATATAGTCATTTTCCAAGTTTTTATATGAATTCAACCAATGTCACTCGGGTCATGGAATTAGATCCATGGGTAGAGTCGGGGGCCATGGTCTATGTTGCACTTACGGTCGCCACATTCTCCGCGCTCATCATGTGTTGCACGTGGTTCTTCAAAGAATATTTGTCAAGACCCAGACAGTACACCTCCATCGGTCGCGAAGAACACATTGAACTGACGGTCGGCGGAAAGGATCAAGACTCTGGAGAAGAAGAAATTTCATTGTCATTGTCCGACGAGGAGTCTTCTCCCATGCTGTCACCAACAGAGATCTTGTCGTCAACAGTAATGTCGTCTGGCAAGGAGCCAGACGACAGTGCGTTTTCATTGGACGATGACTCAGACGATGAAAAAGACCACGAAGAAGATACTCTCACTACGGTATAAAATAACACGAGGGCAAGAACGCAGGCACCAGGCCACCACGATACTTCACATTCGATAACATACCACGCAAGGATGATGTACATGACGGACCAAGTGCCCGCGATCGACGCAGCCAAGGGACCGTACGGCACTGACGGTCGGACCGCCGTTGCCTTTGAATGCAGCCGTTTGCGCGTTTGACACAAATACGCCCAGCAGCGCCATCCCGACATGTGCAGCACGACGGCAAGTATAAGCGTGGCCACTTCGGCGACCACAAAAGGAGTCCATGGTAATCCGTACAAGCAAGGCCAAATGGCCCGTGCCACAACCATGCCAGAAACTATGATACACAAACTTACACCTAGATATGTACGCATCGAAGAAAAGAACTAACGTATTTATATTAATTATTAGCAACCAATGACCATTGGGACGGGTGGAATAGATATTTGTTTAGTTGCTCTGCATTGTGTTCGACACCAATCAAATTCAAAATAGACGCGCGCATGTTCTCAAAAGATTTCTTTTTCGCACTCTTGAGCGCTGTGACAATGTCGCGTTTCACGTCCGAGGAAACTGGTAAATGCTGGCAGATGACAGCTTCGACGTCGCCGTGTACTATGCGAAAATGGCCTACAAGCGACGCGTGTCCCGCGGAATGTGGGTTGCAGATCTGCAGGACGAGTCCTTTCGTGTATTCGCCGGTACCGACGATGGCCGCGTTGGCGGGAATGCCGGTCCTAAAGGTATTTTTCTCGGAGACGGACATGTTACCAAGAACCCCGGATCTTTTATACGGCCAAAAACCAAAAATGGATTTCCCATGACATAATATATATAGAGACATGGGCGCCGTACACGATGTTCATATGGCTATTGATTGGTTGCGTGTCGGCACTTGCCCCGACACCGAAATGCAACGTGCCTGTCGTGGAGGGGCACTTACATTTGACGTCGATGCATCAGTCGAATGCTGTGCAAACGTGTGATTTTTCGATCGACGGCCCAACCACATATATTGAAATAGAGCGTTACCATGGACGGAAACCAGACAAAAATGCCTGGATGAATTTTACATTCGTAGGCGAGCCTGACATTACGGTATCGATCGGGTTGAACCGCATATGGGCAGGGGACATGCACTACAGTATTCCAACCACAACCAAACTAGAATTTTCCATGTGGTTGAAAGTTGAAATGCAAGACAATTTCTTGAGTGTCAGCTACGCACCGCCGGGATCGTCTTATTTTGGACAAATTGTCCGCCAACAACAAGACGCCGCCGAATACCATATCATGGCAAAAGCGTCGACCGGTACCGGGACAGAGCAGGTCATTCAAAACGTGCAGACATCTGAACCTACGCTGGTTCCGTCTGTCAAAAGAAAGTCTATTATTGCGCTCGAAAAACGCGTTGCGGACATTGAAAAAGATTTGAGACAATTGTATTCGAAAAATGAAAAGCACGACGACTTACACGATCGTCACTTTAAGCTACACCAAACGCAGTACAAGCACATTGGGTCGATCAACTTGGACGAACACGTCGACGGTGTTCGACAACGCGTAAACGTGTGGGCGTCCATCACCTTGTGCATCGTATTGGTCGGTGTGTACGTGTCGTGGCGAACGTACCAACGCCACAAAAAGAACCAGCGATGGACGTTATGATAGGTATATAATCCGAGGCTGGCGAAGGTTTTCCTCCCTGTCAATCATATATTGCAATATAAGAATGGCGGGTAAGGAGATGATGAGCAAAAACCAGAGCGCGTTTTCCGAGCTGCAATGAGATTCGCATTGATCACAACGAAACACGAACGCGTCGACGTAATCACAATTATACATTAACATGAGTAGAAGGGCAACGCCTGCTAGAAAAGCTAACCCCATCAAACTGAGGCATTTTGCCATTCATCTATATTTAATACGTCTATACCACCTGTTTAAATATACGTTTTTTGCGCCTGACGACGACCGTGCCTTGATCATGTGGACGTCGCATGATCACTAAAAAGACCACGCCCATGCACCATGCAAACAGTGCGCCAAACCCCAATTGCGCCGTGTCGCGCCCCTCATACCACTTTCCGTTTTTAAAGTAACCGAGCCTCTCAAAATCTGGAACGTCCTCGCTGCCGAGGGACCACGTCATTTTGGGAATGATTTCAATGCGCCGAAACGGAGACAAGTGTACGTCGTCCTGCAACAAATCAATATGCGCCTCTTCGATCTTCACGTTGGTCGTCTGCACTTGATACTTTTCCGCCACCGTGTCACGAAACGAATCTTCGTACACGTACATGTGCACCTCGTCAATGTGCACGTCACCCATATGAGCGTCTGCCGTTTTGCGCAAATCTAAATGCACGGAATCCTTCAACATGTCGAGCCATATCACGCTCGCGTTTGCGAATTCCAAGGGCGACAATGTCTGAGACACGGACACGGTCTTTGTATCGTGGCGATCGACCGTCCACATGTGCATGGGCTGCCTCAAATGCGACCAAACCCCCCATACAAAGATAGACCACCACAAACTAAACACAAAGCGGCATAACATATTCAAAAGTTCAAAACTACCTATTTATAGTCTCGGCGTGAACCGAATGTGGCTCTTGTTGCTATGGCTATTTTTGGGGGCAAGTCACGCGCGAAAATGTTGTTCGACGTGCACTTGCTCCAATCGATGCGAAGCGCCCCGCATCTCTGCGAGTTTGAACGCGTCCGGACTGATCGTACACTGTCCGAATGCTGATTGCGCGTGCGTCGTGGACGAGCTCGACACATGCACGTACGGTTCTCAATGGCACAATGTCACTGAAATTGAATGGCAAGACCCCAGATGGCACAAGTGCATCAAATTGGAATCGTACGACCCACTGCGCGCGCGCGCCTTGATACGATGGTGGCGCAATAGATGCATGGGCCACGTCAACCTAAATCTAGACATCCAATTGGACACAATTTTCCGCGACCTGTACGTTGACTTTAACGTGGTCTCGTTTTTCGACCATGCCACCATACACAACGTGTTTCGCATTCGAACCGTATCCGGCTCCGCCGACGAACGACCCAAAGCGGGCTCGTCCGAAATGTATTTCGAGGCCCTGCTCGACGGCAATAATACTGGCGTGCACGTCGAAATCACCAACTGCACAGTGCAAGTCATTGCGGGCAAAGACGTCGGCGCGCCCGTCATCAACGAGTACAACGTGTTTGCACCTTCACGGCTTTCGCCCGTGGATCACGGCATGCGATTGTCGTACACTGCGTTTTGGGATGCCGAAACGAATTCTCCATTTCAGAGATTGTTGTGCAAATATGAATTGTTCAACGGGACCAACAATGAATTTCTCACACACAATTACGTCAACCGAACGTACATGATCGCCGACCCGAATGAAAACGGCATTCTCATCAACGACCAAGACGACATCATATCCGATGGTTTATAACAGCGTATAGTTATACCCCACCCACTGTCTGAAATAGATGTGTGGTGTCCAGACGTCGTCAATAAACCCAATCACCTCGAACGCGCACACCGTTTCGATGTACCCGTTTGTAAAGTCACCGGATAGAACATCGTGCTGCTGAATCGTTATGGCACTGTCGTTCATCAAACGCCTGTTTTCGATATGCATTGGAACACACGTATGCTCGTCCTGACACGCGCGCGCCTCGCACATATCGTAACGCATGTCACCGTGATCCGGAATCGGCAGACGTCGTTCCGAGTCGAAATCGAGCGGTTTTGGCACGTTTGTAGATTTGATGCGCGTATGGCGCATAATTTGTGACACCGCGTGTGTCACCGACCAGCGAATGGGGCGAAAGCAGTTGCGATACGTCAGGCGTGCCGTCGCGATGACAGAGCACACATTACCATGCTCGCGACGATGACATCTTGGAATGGACCGATTCAAATGTCCAATGAATTTGTTGGACACCCAAAATTTGTATTCGTTCGGATCCCAATACGTAAACTGTGAGGTATTTTGCACGTCGAGTGTCGAGTCGACCCAAGCTTGACCACACGGTGTTATTAAATAGTTTTGCGAAATGTTCGTCGAAAAAAACAACGGTGGGTGCATGATGATGGACGCTTGCGGAATCCAGCCTCCTGTAGAGTATACGGCCGATACATTTTGGGTCAACGTATTTTTGTAACTGTGGTACAAATCGTACGACGCCGTCACGTTAAAATCGTACGGCACGCGCGCAATTTCACGCTCTGGCATGCACGCCGAACGAACAGATATCCACACCTTGATCACATCGACGTACTCGAGCGCCTGTGCCAACTCGTGCGTAAAATTGGCGAGCACGATTTTGTCGCCTGGCGCTGACAAATCGACTGGACGAAACAGCGCTTCTGGTTTGGCAGCCACATACGAGTATATTTTGCCTGCGACAGCGTTGGCCTTGTCAAACACGAGCGTATAATGAGCACGCCCCGATTCGTCGCGACCGACTTTGAAATCGCCGGACGAGTACGGATTCTGGACGGCGTTGCCACCCGTAGACAAATTGGCATTCTTTTCGGACGTGGCTCCCGTAATGACGTGATTGTTGCCGTCATCTTGTTCTCCGATTTGATATATGGTACTCGCTAAACGTCGACGTGGCACGTACTTTTCGCGCTGCATTTCAAGGTGCACCAGGCGCTTGGGAAACATGACGGCTGGCGAGTGCCAGATGCATCTGGCGAGGACTGTTGGACACATACACAATAGTAGGAACAAAAACATTGTATTATTTATTTTAAGTCTTTTTATACTTGCCCTAACGTGAAATCAAACTCTTCGCATTGCTTCATCGTCCGCATCGACGTATTGACAAAATGCAAGCACATGCCGATGTTGGCCCTTGTAGGCAAATATTCGTGGTCATTTTTGGACATGTCCATGCGCCCGACAGTCACGTTCTTGGCGCGCAAGTCTTCGAACACGTGTTCCAAATCATATTCGGAAGTCTCGTCGTACAAATGAAGCACCGCTTCAGTGTGATTTCTAAGCCAATCTTTAAATGCATTGCCAGTCACATCGGTCAAAAATCTGTGAGGAGTGTCTGGTGCCGCAGACGCACGATACGTGGGCTCTGTCATGTACCGAGGAATGCCGTAGAACCAGTCCTTGACTTCGGGACCTACTGACGCAATCGTGAATTGTACCGAACGCCTTTGAAACCAGACAGAGGGTACTGGTCGCAATGACGTTTCATTCGGACGCATCAGTACAAACGCGGTTCGGGAAAAATTATGCGCCAAATCATTCCACCATGGATCAAGATCACCATCGTGTACAATGGTGATGACACGTTCACTGAACGTTTGAAAAATAGAGTCGCCGGCATCCGTATCAAGCATCCAGTTGGGAATGATTGGAGGCAGTAAATGGTGTAAAAGCTTACCCTCAGGAAAATCGTGTAGTTGATTTATGCGTCCATCAGCCCTACGCACAATAACAGTATTTTTAAAACGTGATCGACTACCTTGCGACCAAGCAAACGTAACCTCGGGCAGGCGGTGCAATACTCTTGAGGATGGCTTTTCCGGGCTTATAATATGCACAAACATCGGTCTTACTTTTGTCCATTTCGAATCCAAAATGGATACATTCCAGAAAAGATCAAACCTTCCTGTGCGAGCGTCCTCAATCCAACGGCGAAAAAAACGATAATTATTATCGTATCTGAATATATGTCGGCGACCATCGTAGAAAGTTTCGGTAAACGGTAACCCCACGGTTCGATTTGGAAAATCTTCCGGTGTTACCCACAGCGTTTCAAAATCGACGTCTGGAAACTCTTCTTCAGCTTGCACCATGAACGATTCCCAAATTTTAGATGCGTTCGCCCACGACGACAAATACGTTGTGATCTTTAAAGATGGACCTGGAAGCTCGGGCAAGATGTTCACTTGAATGTCTGGATTTGACCAACCGCGAACTACCGCGAACAAACACATAATATAAAGAATGAACATTATTTAGAATTTGAATTTTATGTTAAGTAGTTACTTTTTTTCTTGATTAGGAGGGATTTACTTTTGGAACACGTTTGACAGCGCATTCACAAAGAACGTCTTCTGATTAAGACCCTTCGAGCCAACGGCGCGAAGGCGGCGACTTCCACTGGCATCGTAATCCGTACCTTGGTTGTCTAGAGTGTCGGGCGTGCGGATCACATTGACATTATCGGTGTGATCTCCATCGTTGTCCGTGTCAAACGCGAACGAAGCAATTCCGAACACGTAGGTCTCTGGGAATCCCGCTGGCGGGGGCTCAAGAGCCTTGAAGCCAGACGAATATGAAAGCGCTTTGTTGCCGCCGGCATCGGTACCAGTTTCGGTGTATGAACCATCGCCAATAATTGTATCCGTGCTCATTGTAGCGTACGCAGAGCGTGAGCAAGTTTGCGATGCGGTACCTGCATTAGCAACAGTTCCGCCAATGCAAGTACCAAGGTGGTTAGTGGCATCGCACGAAGAATCGTCAGCGCATGTCTTGAACGGTCCAAGACCTGTCGAGTCATATTTGTATTCAAGACCGCCCGTCCCGGAAGAAAGAACAACGTACGGATCCGCGGTGGCACAGTTGTTTGCGTCGCAAGTCCATTCGCGCGAATTCACGGCGGCGGAATTGGGGAAACCGTTGGTGGCGTGGCGAGCAGCAGTGCCGTCTGACATAGAGTCAGCACTCTTCGGGTACGCGCGATTGCCGCGCAGACGGACGGCCTGAACGATGACAGCATCGAACGTCCCGTCGAAGGTTGACTCATCTTCATAGTAAGAGTGTTCACTAGTGAACCATGAGTTTCCAATGCAATCATTGAAATCTTTAAGACTATCACTACTGCCTTGATTAAGAGCGTTGCCGATCAGATTCGCCTGAGTGACCTGGCACACGCGCGCATCGACTCCAGAGACAGAGCTTGAGCCAGAAGTGCACACAATGTCAATCTTCGCGCCACATGACTCGTCAGTGAGTGAGCCAGCACCACTGTCGCCTACTGCCGTAAAAGTTGAGCCACTGGTCAGCGCAGTCAGCGAGGCTACCGCATTTGCATCTTTCAAATCTCCATTGCCATTCGGCAAGTTCTTGGCAGCTGCGTTGCGGAAACATTTCCAGTGCTGGGCATCCTCGGCACGGACTGTGAGCGAGGTCGTGCACGACATGCTCGCACTTGCAGTTGTAATGGTGACACCGCCGGAAGCTTGGTGACCGTCGTGGTAGTCAATCCTGTACTCGGAATCTGCGTCGTGCAACGCGCCAGCCGCATTGGTGAACAACTGTTGTTCATGGTAAAATTGGGGTTCTTCGACGTACAGCAGATCATATGTTGCCGGTTGATCATTTTCAATAGTCAGTGTGTATGTGATGGTAGCTTCTGAGGCAGCCGCATTAGTGGACGCAATAGCAGACGCGAGCGAGGAGTCATCGCTGGTGTCTTCATACGTGACTTGGAACGACATCGAATCAGTTGCCTGAAGTGCAGCCCAGACAAAGATGTCGTCTGCGGCACCACTGTGACCACTGTGTTTATCGCCGCTGACGCCACAAAGAGAGGCAACGCCAAGGATTTTGCGAATACCAAAGTCGAGGTCCACCGCCGTTCCGGCCACACCAGCCTGTGCGCCGGGTAATACACTAATGATCTGGTCGTCGGCTTCGCACTCGCCGTCTGCACCCGAGTCGCAGTCATCTTTTTGAGCGCCGTTCTCGTCGTAACCGGGTTTGCAGACACAAACTGCAACCATGTCTTCTTGGCCACTGTTGTCCAGGTCTGTGGCGCTCCACCCGTTTCCACTACCGCTGTCGCCGGTACTTCCATCAAAGTCGTAGTACGCGTAGTTTTTGGTGCTTTGGGAAACAGCCAATGCGTTGTAATTGGTAAGTTTAACAGCAACAGTAAATCGTGCAAGTTTCACGTCCGCTTCCTGCCAGGCCGCATTCGTGACCTGACCGACAATATTGGTATTGGCCGCACCATCTTCATCGAGGTTGTCGTCCGAGTTGATTCCAAGTTGACCGTTCGCCGAATATTCGGTCGTCTCCCAAGTGTGCGCGAAAAGCTCAGCAGTAGTGCGGAAATTGCACGCACCGCTAATTGCGGAACCCTGACCGGCGGTGGCACCTGCACCACCTCTAAATGCGACTCCGTCAAAAGCGGCGAGTTTGCGATCGGCGACGGGGCCGGCTTCAGAACCCATGGCGGCGACAATACTTGATCCAAAGAGAAGAACTTTGTTCATGTTTGATACACATTGTCCATCGCTATATATACTGTCAAAAATTTGTTTTTGTCTATACCCGACCTCGATACTCGTCTAGCCAGAAAAACAGGTATATAAACAGTAGATACCACCGATGTATGATAGGCGTATTTTCTACATGGCTTCCGTTGGTGGCGGTGGCGGCGTATATCGTCACCTTTTATGTCACGCCGTACAACGAGATTCATTACGCCGATTCCGACGACAGCGACGTGCCGTTCACGCTGGCCATCGTCGAGTCCGGCTGGTCCGCGGCTTCGTTCGTCTTTGGCATGCTGTTGTCGGCGGTGACCGGTAGCAAGCGCGTGCACCTGATTGCCGCCGCCTTTTTTGGCGTGGGTGTCTTATTGCAGGGAACGGCTGGAATCATGCGCGCCACCCATTTGGGTGTGTTTGGCGACGACGAATCGACGTGTTTGGACGCGTCGTTGGCGGGATGCCCTACGTCGAGATACGAAGCTGCAAACGACGAAATTCAGTTTACGGCACCGAGTGGGGGCGATTGTCAGTTTTGGTTTTGGGGACCCGACATGCGTGCCCGGTACACGGGTGCAGACGCCTGTGGCGGATATGGGCAAACGGACGGCGCGTGCGGACCCCTGATCGAGAATTACATGGATTGGTCGCGCGCGTCGTCGTACGGCTGGCGCGACGATCCCGCCGACATCGCGGCGGCCTCTGCGGGCCACATAGCGACTATCGATAAGATACACAACATGAAGTATTTGTTCGGTCTGCAGGCAACGATCGGCAATGTGTCGATTCCGCCGTCGTACGCGTACACTGTGCAGCCGTCTATCGCCGACTGTTTGTATTGGGGCTGTTCGGCCGTGTGCCAGCCCCACCGATATCGCGTGAATCGTTGGTGGTTGGTGTCGTCGGGGGCGTTGTTTGTGGTGTACGTGGTATGTATGATGTTGTCGTTGGTGGCGTGGCGACGTCGTCCGGCGCCGGTCGTGGCCAAAGCCGTGGCCGTGCCCGATGTAGAGTCTTCGTCGTTTCAGGTTCCTGAAATCGGTCGGCGCAAACGGCGTCTGATTCAAAATCCTAGCGGCCTGTTATTTTAACTATATAGTCCCGTGTTCTTTTGTGTGTAAATATGCAACGAGTTGTACCAAACAAGTGTTGGAACGTGCGCGCCGAAGTCGAGGGTCGTGCGTATCGCATTGTTTCGTTCTTTTACAATCACCCGAGTGAGATTCCGGAAGACGAGTGGTCCCTGTGGCAGCATGGGGACAGCAAGGTGTTGATTGACAAGATGACGTTTGCGATAATGGCCGAATGTCAGTGTGAATTTTTGTCGCGTGAAGCCGACTCTGGATCGTCTGAGCCTGCGATTGTGTCTGTCCAGATGACGCCGGTGGTATCAGACGTCACGGGTGTAAAAAAGTAGGTATAAAAGATTAGTTTATTTTCTTAAATCCGATGTCTCTATCTTTGAAGGAGTCTTGCGTGATGTACGAGCGTTACTGCCGTCGTCATTCGGACACGCCAACATTTGAGAAATTTAATGTGAAACATTTCACGTGTCTACCGAGCAATCCGACGGCTTTTGCCGACTTTAAGCGTGTTTTGACGAGCGCCCGGCGTTCAACGGGCGTTCCCGTGACGCGACGTTTGCCGTCGCTGTGGAATCGTTTGTCTGGCGAAAAGCTGTCCGTGGCGGAGCCGGCACCCGTGGTACAAGTGCAGACGCACGAAAAGTCGTTCCGTTCTTCTGTGCCCAAGTACGATTCTGCGTTGCGCAACAACGTGCGCGCGAGCCGTGTGAGCGCACCTGTCGGGGGTGCGTGGACGGTGGAGGCGTACAAGGACGCGGTGCTGTCGTCAAAGTCGGTGTTGTTGAAGGAGTCTAAGAATTTGATTGTGCATTTGATTCCGGAGGAGCGTGGTGGATCGCTGGAGTCGTTTGCGTGCAAGCTGACCAAGTCGACGTGGGAGTCGTTGCGCGGTAAGAGTGAGTCGCCTTTAAAGATGCGCGATGGATCGTCTATGACGTTGTCGTCTATTTCGTTGGACGAATGTGATTTGGCGGAGTTTGTTCGCAATCGCAAGAAAAAAACCGAGGGTCCTTACTTTGTTCGGTTTTCTCGTATATAATTGGGTTAAAAGTAGAGCATGAAAATGGATGAATTTGAAAAAACTTTAATTAATTTGAGAGTATTACAGTCTCTACAATGCCATAACCGATTGGACACAACGCAGGCGTTATTCAAGATACATACAACGTCGGAGTGGGTGCCTTCATGGGTTCGCCGTTGGTGGGCCCAGCAGAGTCGTTCCACGGATTTGTCGCGCATTCAAACTCTTTACAACGACGCCATGACAATGTTGAACGACGACCACCCTCAGTCGGAGCGTTTGCGTGTGTACTTGTCAGATTCTCGCAAGGGTCTTGAGAGTCTGATGACGACGTATCGCAACGACCCAACGATAGTGGCTCGCATCGAGGTCATTTTGGACTCGGCGGCGCACAGCGTAATGTCACCGGTTCCATAAAAATGTGGCAGTACATACATTTGTTTTTGTCGGTGAGTTGCTTTGAAATGTTTTGGATGTTGTCTTTGGGGAGTCTATGTTGCATGATGACGTCGACCGTGTTGTACGCGGCCGTTTCTAGAGTGGTGTTGCATTTGCGCGCATTGCTCATGATGAGCAGATAGAGTTCTTCTACGGATCGAATGTTGGCTTCGAAGAGTAGTTGCTCGGCTTTTTGACCGATCCACCGAATGGTACGGAGCGCTGTCGAGTACACTGGATACATGGGCCCTTCGAGTGTCCATGCGTCCCCGGTCAAGTGGCGGAGAATGTCTGTGCACGCGATGACATCGTAGCGAGCGCGATGTGCGTTTTCAATGATAGTGCCAAAAATTTGCTCGTGGAGCCCGTTGAGGGAGTAATTTCCATTGGTGTTTCGGATGACCCTTCGTGCAAAGTGTAGCGAATCGAAAAAGTACCAATTGAGGGGCATGTGCATCGAGTATCTCCGACCTTCCAATTCCAAGATGGGTTTGTCTGCGCGAAACGTGTTGTGACTGACAAAGACGGGAATGGTTCCGTTTCGTTGCCGTTCGACCCAGGCAATCAATGAAGGCATGACTTTGTCCCACGTGATGGCATTTTGTTCGTCTAGGAAAGCGCGCGTCAATTGCGGAATTTCTGGAATGGGTGGTGGGGGAAACGTTTGCATATCCGGCGACGGATCGACGACGCATTCAAACCACTGTTGCGTAGGCACACAAAAGACGGCTATTTCCCAGATGAGGCACGTATGAAGCTTTCTCACGTCGCCGATGAATTCTAGATCAAAAATAAATAGAGATTTCGCGTCAAAATGTTCCTGAATGACTTCCATGTCTGCATATATTATCTGTGAAGACATTAAATAGTCAAACTATGAGACGCAAATGTTGCTTTTCATGAGAAGTGTTTGGCGTCTTTGCAGTCGTCCGTTACGCCTTCTCCAATGCGAAAGACACGCGTTGGACGGTACTATTTTCGACTCTTGTGTGATTCGAAACATACACTCGAGTGTTTGTTCGGTATCGATGCCAATATACCAATGGGACCCGTCGTAGTGCGCCCGCCCTAATGGCTGGGCACATGTGACACAGGGAATTCTCCAATCCTTGGTCGACAATCTTAGACATTCGATGTGACAGTAATGTCCACACGCCATCGTTCGGACATGGTGTGTACCGTGACACACTCCGCACTTCATCCATCGTATACGACCAAATATTTATACAAGTACGCGAAACATATGTGGAATTCAATTTGAATCCAAAACATTTGGCATCGAACCATGCGGCGCCTCCAACAATTGTTGCAAGCGCGCATCATCTTCGCAGGAGATGTGTTGTATTTTACATTCAAAAAACATATATTTACTGGTCAGATTGCACAAGGTGGGCTCATCTGGCACTGTACATGGCAAAAGCCTGGTGAGAATGCGGAGAATATTTTCAGGGGTGATACAGTACTCCACCAACAGCCGTACGTCCGTACGTTCGAGTCGCTAACAGACTGGACGGAGACGTGCATCCAAGAGTGCCTGGACGAATACCATACGCGTTACTCTTCTTGGAAACGGGTCCGGCATCAAAGATCCGATCAGCCCATGGAAGTGTTGTTTAAACACTTGCAGAGGCGCGAAATGTCTCCCACTGGACCCGATTCTGGGCGCAACGTCCTGCTTTTCGAACAAATTGCCGCCCAACAGCATCACATCGAAAAGTTAGTGGAGATTTCCGAGAAATGGAAGGTATGGTTTGAACATAATTTTCCGGAACAAGCGCTGCCCATCGATATCACGCCACAGTCTGTCGCGGAAGTTGTCATGCCCGAAGCGCAATCGGGCGAACTGACGGCGCAGCCCTTTGTCCTGACATCCGAAAGTGGTCAGTATATGGTCCTACATCGATTGAACGAAGTGGCTCCCCAAGAGTGTGTGTCTTGGTTGAAGCAGAATGGGACGGAATCGTTCGCCAAAATGTTGCATGGTATCAAGCAGCCTGTTACGTTTGGACCTGTCCATACGGGTACCGATACGTGGGAGCCGGTGGACACAGAAACATCCAAAAGATTTGTACATACATTTTTTAATTCACAGCAGTCGTCGCATCTTGGACCGGTAGTCTGAGCTCGAGGCAGATGTGTCCTCATAATCTATAAATTTAGTGACAATACCGAAGAACAAAGACGTAAATGTTGACTCAATCTCGGCGCGGCAGCGCGCACCTGTAATCACTATTTTCCCAGATCGAAACAAGAGGAAGACCAGTTTCGGGGCCGTTGTTCGAAAGACGAGGCCTGGGAAAAGGTCCGGCTCATAGCTTACGTATGGTCCGTAAGCGCGGGAGAGTTCCAGGAGCTTGAGACAGTGTGGAACCTCGGCAGAGGCCACAATGTTCTGAATCTTGAAATTCCGAAACGAGACTGGAATCCCGTGCTTTTGCAGAATTCTGACGTATTTTCGACCTGCCAGTCTGGCCTCGGCCTCTGTTTTGCCTCCCGTACACACCATGTTGCCACTGGCGAAAGCAAGGGCGGTTGTACGCGGTGAACGAATGCGAATGGTGGCCGCCGCGAATTTTTGGGGATTGTATTCGATGAAAGGCTTGCGCAAGGCAATGGCGCGCAAATCGAGATGATCCACGCCCAAATTAAACGTCGCGACCACGTTTTGCAGTTCAAATTTCGGCATCTCCATATCGGAAGGGCGCTGCACATTCTTGAATTCTTCCGGGTCGATGCGCTTCCGTTTTTCCTTTTTAGACTTTGTCTTTTTAGAACGTTTCGCTTTCGGCATGATATACGAATTACAAAAAGCGTTACTTCAGATCTTAACACATCCATATTTATATTCCCTTTTGTCTAACAAAAATAATCTACACATATGTCTTGAATCATTCTGCGTGTTTTAGATGGTCGTCAGACCATGAGCATCACCGACTTTTTCCAAGAAGCCTTTGCCACAGAGCCCGAGGATCCGCTGGTCAGCTCCTTTTGGGACGAAAACATGGTCATGATGGCAGACGAAACGCTTCCACACGAATTGCGAATGTACGTGGCGTGGAACGAGTACAGTGATCGAATTCGAGGGGAATGGTTTTGGCACGCACCGACGCGCGTCTTTCGATTGCCGACCGACACACAGTTTCTGTTGGCGCAGAAAACGGGCCAGTGTCTCTCGTACGACCTGCGAGATCAAAACATTAAACTGATGGCTGGTAGCCGAGTAGTACGCGAGTACAAGACACTTTTGGATGCCATTTCGTCACACTAGTCGTAATCAATATTCGCATTTATCCATTGTGCCGCGGCCTTCATCATTATGAAGTCGTTTTCTTTATACGCCTCGAGCATTTCAAAAAACATGTCTTCCACCGTGCTATTCGATCTACGTACACAAGACACGCGCGCGCGCGGTTTACCAACACGCATCATAAGCATATCCGCGCAGGTAGGCTCCTGTTCTGCTATATACCCATAGATACGATAAAGACCAAAAGTGTCGAACTTACCATAATTGTTGTACGCCTGTTCTCCTTTTTTTATTTTGAATGGCGTGTATAGCCTATACTCTTTAGTATTTTTTTCCCTGGTAATGGATTCGGCCATCTCGTGATGGTTGAAAAGGTCCAGAAGAGGCCGCATGCCTGTGAGCCAGGATCTTGATTGTACGACAGACGAAATGTTGTCAATTGCATTCTTTCGTTCAATTTGTAATGCCCCTTTGTCGGTCAGAATGGAGTAATTCAACGGTTGACAATAAACGTTATGACAACTGAAATCTAACGACTGAACGTACGGCGCCCAAAAGCCTTCGCGATAAACGTCTACGAGATCTACCAATGACTGTAGGCTGCACGTGCAATTTGAGGTACTCTTGTTTGCGCATTTGAGACAACTCATTTCTAAACGAAAGGGTAAAATCGCAAGGATTTCATTTACTTCGATATCTGACGTCGCGTACATGCCACCGTCGCGATACTCCAACGACGGATGCAAGTATGCGCCATTTTCCACGGCCCAGTCCACGTGTGCCGTTGCGCCGACAAACCATAAAAACACCAAGCCCCACATTCTGACTGTAGTCTTTTATCATTAGAGTAAGTATGGATCGTCAAAGAACTATTGGATTTAACATGTCTTGAATTCGTCGCGTTTCCTTGGTGACGCACTGTCGGGTTCGCACGTTGTCCTTGTAAACGTCTGGCACATTCGTCGAATCGTGTTTGAAAAAGCGATGCAAACTTCGGATCCACGTAAAGTCGTCGAATGCATCCATGACAAGATCCCACCGCTGCGGCTCTCTACCGTACACATAAAATAACTTGAGTTTCTCGGGCGTCGTGTCAGCCGGCAGTGGTCCCAAATTCATGTCCATACCGTGTTTCGCGAACACGACTAAGCAATCGACGGGCGCGTCGTAGAGGGCCGCCTGGTTGACGTCAGCGCCCTTGTCCAACATTGCCACACACCATGACGCATCGTGTCGTCCAAAGACCAATGCTTGGTGGATGGCGTCAAACCACGCCGCATCTCTAGGTACATCAAAAATATCCATGTGTTCGTGATGTGGCGACGCAATCATGACGGGTGTCTGGCCCAAATGGTTTTCGACATATGGCGAAACACCGCGCGCGATCAGCCATTTAGCCCAGTCCCATTGCCTGCGCCGCACCGCGAAATGTAAGGGCGTATCTCCCTGTGCGTTCGGTAACGCACACGGCGACCACTCTTTGGTGTCATTCATCACCTCCGACATCCACTGTACAACGCCCTTCAACGAACGTTCGCACGCCAACGCAAAGGCGGGACGCGAATCGACACGGGCTGAAAACAACCACCCGACCCATTCTGGACGCGTGTACTTTCGCACGTAGGCATGTACATCCCCCGTCTGGCACGTCAACACGAGTCCGTACAAGACGTACAGGAACTGTGACACGTCCGCGTTATCTGTGCGTTCGGCAATTTTTTCAAAATTACACTGAATACCTTTCACGTGCACGCCTGTAATGTCAAGGTTGGTGGCTCCAATCGTTTGCATCATCTCAGTAACAGACAGCGTCTGCAGGTTGAGCAGCAAAGTCTTCCAAGGCTCTTCTAATTTAGATACTTCGTACAAAAATAAAGGGAAGAAATCAGATCGTAATGCAGACATATTTTATTGAATTCGTACACACTTTATATACTATGAACAACGGTCTTTGATGGCATTCGCAGAGTCTACCAATTGCGACAGGACAGATACCGTCGGCCGCGAATACCAGTGTTGAAACATATACGTTTCGACGGTTTCAGCGGCATCTACGATGTGTTTTACTTGCTCGTTGTATTTCTCAAGTAGGAAATCTATTTCGAGTTCATTCGAAATGTTTTCAGGTTTTGGAAACAACGGCCGACATATCGTCCGAACTACATTTGCATTCGTCAAACACTTGCAGCGATAGCTTCGCCAGTGTTCCAAAAAGCTTTTGGGCGTGTACATTTTGTGAGTAGGTAAGCCTATAGAGCATAGAAGTATGACAAAGGCCGTCACGTCGGGGTTGTTCTTGGACAATACGGGTCTCAACTCGTGTCGTAGACCCTCCAAATGATACGCCGTGTCGTCGCGCACCGACCACGAAAACGTTTTACAGTCGGGATTGTTTAACGCTTCGACAAAATGACACGGCGTTGGCCCAGTCATGTGCACGTGACGCCGGCTGTCCGAATACAATTCGAAATCGTTTTCGTCGACGGGCTCGTCATACGCGACGACCAACGACGCGACGGCTTTGACCCAATCCATCTTGACGACGGCCTGCAAGTATGTCGCCAACGTCTGAATGCGCGTCTTACTTTTGAACAAAAAGTACGCGTTACACTCGTCCGAATAATTGCGATGGTCCTTCTGCTTGTGCTCGCCTCCTCGTGGCGATACGGGCGGGGTGATCGCTTCGGTGGTCGCCTCTGACAGACTCACCGACGAAAACGCGGACACGGCCTCTTGTACATCTGAACTCTCCTTGACATCTCCGTCAAATAAAGAATGGCGACACACGATGGCCGACAACATCACGGCAGCCACGGACTGGCATTTTTTACGGTCATACGAAAATACTTTATCCATAGGTATCATCGACTTTTTCTCGGCGTACATGAGCGCGACCAGTTCTAAACGGCGAACGTCACCGCTCACGAAGATGTAGTGGATCGTTCTCGTGTCTGGCAATTTGCCCTCCTGAAACCGAATGAATAGTTCGTGCGCATCCATCGTACTCCATCAAGATCTGACCTATATATACTGTCCAACGTGCAACAACGAATGCCGCCCAAAAAACGATCCCGCGATCTCAATCAGCAGTTTGTCGAGACCGACAGGAAACGGCAAAAAGTGCACCAGCGCGGCAAACGCAAAGTGTCCATCCTGTTCGATGGTCGTGGCATCCAAAATGCAATTGTCAAAGCTATCAAGCGAGAAGACACAGTCTATGTTGTCGGATGTGTTGCCTGGTTGTCCAACAAAAGGATACTCAAGTGCATGGCTGAACATCTCAAAGGCGTCACCATCATCACGACGGCGGACAAGTTGACAAAAAGACGCAAGAATCAACAGGCCTACGCCAAACTGTCCGGCTGCTTTGCCGGCGGTGTCATACGCGTGGTGGGCGAGGGTCGCGGCCGGTTCAAATCTCTCATGCATCATAAGTTTTTAATTGGATTATCTGAAGCTCGCGAACCTATTTGGTTAATGAACGGATCCTTTAATATCACAGAAAGTGCGCTTCGCCACATTGAGAACGTCATGATTCTTGACGATCCCGAGATTGCAGGCACCTTTTTTGACGAATTTAAACGCATACATCGTATATCAAAACCATTAAAAATAAAAGCTTAAAATTCATACATTTTTGGATTGTACTGTAATACACGATTTCTTCTTTTCCCTTTTTTGACAGGGTTGGCAGGCGCTGCAACTTTTTCCTCTACAATGGGCCTGCCATACGTTTGAATGTAGGATTTCATAATTTTGGTGCTAATTTGAAACTTTTTTTCCACCAATTTAAGACCTTCTGCTGACATGGCGAAGCGACTTAATTTGTTGGCCAGGTTGCGGCATCCACGCCCATTCGCAAACGACGCTTCCGCTTGCAAAGATCGAATGTATTGCGTAAGCGTGCTTCTCGCATTTGGTGTCAGATGCGATTTAAACTGTTGCTCGAGCATTTCCTGTACAGTGAGCATGCATTTTTCAGCCGACCAATCGTCAAATATGAATTGATTTTCAAATCGCGATTCCATGCCTTGATTCATCCGCATCATCAGCCGCATTTCGGGTTCGTAGCCGGCTAGAATGACGACAATATTGCGCTTGTACTTGTCTTCCTCGAGCATGGCGATCAATTGCGTTTGCGCTTCTCTCCCATACTGACCGCGTCCAAGCTCGTACGCTTCGTCGATCAGCAGCGTGCCACCCAATGCCTCTTCCATTTTCTTACGCACCAGTTGTTGAGCCTCGCCGACCACTGTGCCGTTTAGCTGTGGCGCAGACACAACGACCACTCGGTCCGATGATAGAATTTGAAGCTGAAAAAAAAGTTTGCCCATTTTTTTGGCAGTTAGCGTTTTCCCAGTGCCAGAGTTCCCCATGAACACATAATGGCCTGGCACTTGGAAATTTTTGTCTGTAAACTGTTCATTATACTTTTGCATGGCGTTTTCAATTTCAGTCAAATGTTGAGTCAATGCTGGACACGAATCGTTTTCGCGCATTTCTTTTAATATGTCATCCGCGCTCAACGATGCGACGATGCCAAAGTCTTCCAACGTCAATTCGAGCTTGCCCAATACATTGCTGGCTCGCCTGAGAGCCGACAGTTTGGCATTGGACAAAAGGTTAGCGACAGCGCCGGCATTTCCAAATGAAGGTTGACTTCGTTGCATGGCTAATTTTTCAATAGCCTTTTGAGCCACTACGTCTGAACAATACATGCCTTCAAGATCACACTTTTGTTTCAATATACGTTCGAGACTCGCGTTATCAAAGTCGTGGAAAACAACCGGATGGTCCACGTCGAAACGACGCCCTAGTCCAGGATTGACTTCGCGACACATCTTCATTATTTCATCCCCGTAACCCGCCAATATGACAGCCATGTCGGCTCCAGGACTCGCTGACACGCGCTCCACAATGGTGTCCAGCACTTGCAGTCCATAATCCGTTTTACTCAAAACGTAAGCTTCGTCAATAACGAGTACTTTGCCAATGCTCATTTGCAAGATGTTTGAAGTCTTTTGAATGGATTCGCCGACAACACCGCCAATGTAGTCGGATGCCACCGTCAGCTTGACTTCGCCGTCTGACAAGACATTCAGCGCCTTTAAGAGTCGACCGTAAAGGGCTGCCATCGAGGACTTGCCGGTGCCAGGCTTGCCGACAAATAGGCGATTCAACCCAATTGGAAATGGTTCGAGGCACGCCGTTTCGCGTTTCCAATTGATATTGGACACGTTGACAATCTTTTTAAAAAAGTCTTTGACTTCTTCGAGTCCAACGAACCTATCCAATTCGTCTAGACAGGCGCGCACTTGCGCATTGTTGGACGGGTCAGGCCCAATGACGTCCTCCATTTGAATGTCTACAATGCCCGACACGCCGTCCGAAAGACCAATGTTCAATCGAGCGGTAGTCTTTACGATAGCACGCTGCAATGCATTGCGAACTGTCCCAGCGTTTCCAAACCCACGCGTGCCTCTCTGACTCGCTATGTGGCGAATCATCACGCGGGCTACAGCATCTGACATGTCCCATCCGCGTATTTGAGATTTTTCGACACTGTCACGTGTTGCTCGCAGCTGTAGCTGAAGAATGCTGAACAACTCGTCGTCCGAATAGTCTTCGAAATGAAAGACTGCGGGAAAGCGTCGCGCCAGACCCGGGTTAAACGACAACAGATTCTTTTCCATGTCCTCCTTGTAACCGGCAAGAATGATCGTCAAGA
>MDSY01102482.1_pt1 | contig 37317 bp, 28 predicted proteins | sample 811131 | NCBI WGS metagenome assembly MDSY01 (sample SAMN05326643, study PRJNA326480) | marine metagenome | isolation source: seawater | place: Atlantic Ocean: South West | collected 2010
ACAGCTCTCACCTGACTTAATTTTTGCCACTCAAGATGGTTACATTACCGCCGGCGCCATGAGCAATATTGAATGGAAGGGTATGTGTACCGCATTAGGTCATTTGGAATGGTTGGATGATGAACGGTTTTTAACCATTAACGACCGAGCGGTCAATGTCACTGCTCGTCTTACTATGACGGGAGATGTACTCGCTACAAATACGTCCGTTTATTGGTTAGAGCGATTAGACGCTGAAGGCGTGCCCTGTGCGCCGGTGTTGAGTCGTGAAGAAGTAATCACTCACCCACAAATTGTTGCCAATGATTTAATTCACGAATCTGACCACCCAATAGCTGGCCGCATCCGCCAACCACGCCCCGCGGCATTGTTTGATAAAACGCCTTCCAATATCCAACGGCCTGCGCCTGGGTTGGGTGAACACAACACAGAGCTTTTGACTGAGCTAGGTTACAGCCCAGAGCAGATTCAAGAGCTCAATGATGCTGGCGTAATTGTGGGCATACCCGAATCCAGTTGATGCATTTGGCGTGGCCTTACCCCGCCAATTCCTGCATACGTTTGTTGCGTCCTCTTTTGCCGCCATCGCTGATAAAAAAGGGCCCAATGCAAGCTGCTAGCATGAGACCGGAGAGTATTAGAAAAGCCATTTTGTAGCTGCCGGTGGTATCATAAATGAGCCCGGCAATGGGTGACGCGCACAATATAAATGGCAGTTCTATAAAGCGGATAGCGCCTGTTGCTGCGCCGAAGGATTTGCTGCCAATTGCTGTGGAAATTGAAAAAGTGCGCAGAGGCGACATACCTGAAAGACCAAAGCCGTAAAGGCAAGCTGCTGCAAATGACAATACGGCGCCCGAGGCTGCACTAAAAATGAGTAAGGCAGAGCCTTGGCATATCAGCGCCAGCCATATACTGATGCGTGCACCCAAGGAGTCAGACAGCCAGCCTACTGCGGGTTTGCCAATTGCTGCGAACAAACCAATGCAAGATAGTATTAAGGCAGCAGTGCTTTCTCGTAGCCCAATATCGGTAAGGTGACCAAATAGATGCAGCATTACAGCGGAGAAAACGCAGGTCATAGCGCCGAACATAATGCCAATGCTCCAAAAAGCGTGGCTTTTATACATTTCGCCAATGGTCCATTCTCGGCTATCTTCAATAATCTCGACCATTTCTAACGGGTTGGCATTCACGTAGCTGTGGCCATCACGCACATCGCCTACTTCCGATGGATTATCTTTCATGTAAAGAAACACGACTGGAAAGAGCGCAAAGGCAGTAGTGCCAGCAAAAATGACATACGTGGTGCGCCAGCCATACTCTGCAACAAGAGTAGTGACCAAGGGCGGCATCATAATGCCTGCTAGTGACGCACCCAAAACTGAAAACGCAATGGCGCGGCCACGCCAATGATCAAACCAGCTGATGACCGAGCGGTGCCAAGATAGGCCACCCATACAAGCTATGCCAAGACCCATACCAATGGAAACAACCAGGTAGTACTGCAGTAAGGTCCCCACGTTAGCCAGAGATAAATAGGCGGCGGTCATAATTAAAATGCCAATGAGCATGACCTTGCGCGGAGAGCCGCTATCTAGAATTTTGCCAATATAAGGTGCAACCAAAGCGCCTGTCACAGCTGCCAGCGAAAAGCCCATAGAAATGTTGAAACGTTCACCGTTATCTAGGGTTTCTGCTAAAGAGGGAAGGAAAATGCCCCTGGAATAGGAATAAAATCCGGTGCCCAAAAAGCTTAAGGTTCCAGCAACCATGACAATGACCCAGCCGTAGTAAACGCCGAAGGGTCCGGTTTTATGCGGTGTAAGTTTATTTCCTGAGGCGGGTGGGTATAAATTTATCGGCTTGGCCTGATGCGGTTCTTTAGAAATGTTTCCCCCTCATACTTCTTTAGCTCTCTCACGGCGCTACGTGGCCGAGCTAACGAAGCGGATCCTGTATTGCCAGTCTTTCCCCAAGTCTTATCCTAGGCTATCTGTGCAGTATTCCCAAAGCGGTATTTTTTAAACGTAAAAACAATGCCGGTCATGTGTTCAAAAGCTGACTTTTCGATCAAAACCTAAACCTGCAGCCGCACCTTTATATTTACCCGCTCCTTAGTTCCCGCAATCGTCTGCAGTAGCGACCTCGCTAAAAGTTTGGTCTGTCATTTAAAAATGAGGTGTGAGTTTATACCGGGTGGTAATATTGGATGATAGACTCACAGTAAGAGCGAAAAGTACGAGTAAATATGTACGCGCAGGAGCACGAGCACGAGCGAAAAAACATACAACACCTGAACACCTAGATAGCCTAACGAAGTGTGGATAGACAACTTCTCATCAGTGCTCAAACCATTGATGGAGGTGTAGCAGGTATGGACGCTGAACTTATCACCGATTGATCTGATCCTTGGGAGGAGAGTGCCACTATGGCAATGCAACACACACCATTATTAATGTCGAATATCTTAGATCGAGGCGCCAAAGTTGCGCCAAACGAAGAAATCGTCACCATGACCGAAACTGGCGTTCGCCGTCAGACCTACAAGCAAACTCGAGATCGTGCGCACCAATTGGCACATGCTTTAGCCGCAGCAGGTATTAAGGTTGGCGATCGCGTGGGGACATTTATGTGGAATGGCTCCCGCCACTTAGAGGCCTATCATGCCTGTGCAGGCATGGGCGCGGTGTTGCATACTCTGAATGTGCGTTTGGGTGAAAACGATTTGGATTACATTATTAATCATGCTGAAGACTTGGTGATTATTGTTGATGCAGACATTTTGCCGTTACTTGAAAAATTGAAAGACCGTATGCCTACGGTACGTCAGGTCATTATTGCAACTGAAGAAGGCTTCGAAGGCTGGACCACAGACCTGCCTAATCCGGTTGACTACGAAGACTTTATTGCAGGCCAGCCGACCCACTACGAGTGGCCTCAGATTGATGAAAACTCGCCCATGGGCTTGTGCTACACCAGTGGCACAACAGGTAACCCCAAGGGCGTTGAATACGAACATCGTTCTCAGTATTTGCACACCATGACCCAATGCCTAACTGACTCGATGGGCCTGTCAGGTACTGATACAGTTTGTGGCATTGTACCTATGTTCCACGCCATGGGTTGGGGCATTCCTTGGTCTGCGCTGATGTTGGGCTGTAAGCAAGTCATGCCTCACCGGTTTATGGACCCAGCTAGGTTGATAGACCTGATGGCCAGCGAACAAGTCACGTTGTCAGCTGGCGTGCCGACTATTTGGCAGGGCGTAAAAGCTTTGTATGAAGCCGATCCTAGCAAGTATGATTTGTCCTCACTCTCAAGACTTACCTGTGGAGGTAGTTCGCCTCCACCTTCGCTTATTCGTTGGTTCTGGGATGAGTTAGATGTTGAAATGATTCAAGGGTGGGGTATGACAGAAACCTCACCGTTAGCCACGTTGTCTCGACGAGTGATGAAACGTTCACAGCTGTCTTTGACCGAAGATGAGCAATTTGCAAACGTTGCCAAGGCAGGCCAACTGATGCCCGGCATTGAGCTAGATATTTTCGACGAAGACTTTAATCCTGTGCCGCACGATGGCGAAAGTGTCGGCGAAATTTTGGTTCGCGGACCATGGATTTGTTCTGAATACTTTAATAATCCGCAGCCGGATAAGTTCCATGACGGTTGGTTGATTACGGGCGATGTCGGCAAAATAGATTCCGAAGAATATTTGATCATCTCTGATCGCTCAAAAGATCTTGTTAAGAGTGGTGGTGAGTGGATCTCGTCAGTTGATTTAGAAAACCACATTGTCGGCGTGCCGGGTGTTGCTCAAGCCTGTGTCGTGGCGCGACCTCACCCTAAGTGGGATGAGCGACCAGTTGCGCTAATCGTCGTAGAACCGGGTAAAAAAGTTACCCAAGAGCAAGTGCTAGCACATTGCGAAACTGCTTTTGCTAAATGGCAGTTGCCAGACGAAGTGCTCTATATCGACGCTATTCCATTAACGTCTACGGGTAAAATGGACAAAAAAGTGGTCAGAGCGGATTTGGACGCAAAAGGCTATCAATTGCCTTCGTTGAGATCCTAGTTGAAAGAGCCTAAGAAGATTGAAGAATCTTAGGCATTTAGGTTGCAACTAATTGGCTTTAGTAAACCGTAAAGTATAGAAAGGCTCAACGTTTAGCGTTGGGCCTTTTTTATACATGCAGTTTATGTGTGTCGTTTTACTTCTCGCAGTAATTGCAAAAAAGAGATGGGTAAAGAAATGGGGAAAGAAAATGTTTGATGATCAAAGTGTTGATGCTTTTACAGAGTTGCAAATGCCAGAGTCACTGGTGCCACGTAAACACAGCGCCGATCCTTTTGCCTGTCCGTGTTGTGCCAATGTATTTTCTGAAACGTTACGACTAACAAATACTGATCTCAGCGAACACGCCAAGGGGCTACCACCAGGTCAACGTCAAGTAAGCGCGCCAACGTTGGTGACCAACGCGCACATCATCACTATGGATGCTAACCGGCCTAATGCAGATACCATGATCTTGTTAGACGGCAAAATTCATTGGGTGGGCATGCAAGTCGATGTGCCAGAAGAAACCAATGGCCTTAAGCGGCTAGACCTTAAAGGTAAAATTGTGGTGCCCGGATTTGTCGAACCACACATGCACTTACCGCCCTTAGCTATGCTGCATAGTTTTTCCAATGTTGGGCCAAATAAGTTCGACACGGCTGCTGAAGCCTTGCAACAGTTGAGTAAAGATGCGGCCAATACGCCGCAGGGCGAATGGGTGGTTGGGCGCCAATTTGATCCATCTCTGCAACAAGGCCCAGACTATTTGACCCGGCAAATGCTCGACGAAGTAAGTTCTGACCATCCGGTATTCGTGTATAACGCATCGCTGCATTTAGGTTACTGCAACAGCGTTGCAATTGATTTGGCGGGACTAGATGAAAACACTCCAGATCCATCGGGCTCGGAGTTAGGGCGCGACGCAGATGGCAAGCCTAACGGTGTACTTAAAGCTGGCCCAGCAATGGCTTTGGTCGTGCGCCATAATACCAAGCTAAAAGAACAAAATTTAGCCGAAGCCTGCCTAAGCGTGTTTAATTCTGCTAACGAGGTGGGCATTACTACGCTGTGCGATCAAGGTACCGGTATGTTCCAAGGTCCCAAGGAACTGGATCTATATCAAAGTCTGCACGACAGTGGTCGCATGACCGCACGTTTTCGCTATTGTGTTTCTCAAGCTGCGGCAAAGCGCTGGGACGAAATCGGCTTAACTTGGGGTGACGGCGATGAATGGGTGCGTCGCACAGGTTGGAAAATAGTTGCTGATGGATCAAATCAAGGTCGCACCGGTTTGCAGCGAGAGGCCTTTATTGGCTCTGACGCCAAAGGTATGTCTTACATAGAAAAAGATGAATTAGATGAGGCCGTTGAAAAGCGGCTGCGTGAAGGTTGGGCGGTGTGCGTGCATGCCAATGGCGATGCGGCCATTGATCGCGTGTTAGACGCGTTCAGCAAAGCCAAGGCCAAAGGTTTAGACCCAGCTGCGCAGCGTTGCCGTATTGAACATTGCAGCATATTGCATGATGACCAAATCGAAAAAATGGCCGATCTAGGATTGTCTCCTAGCTTCCTAATTGGGCATGTTCATTATTGGGGTAAAGCATTTGTGGAAGATATATTTGGCCCAGAGAAAGCAGCAAAACTAGACCGTACCGGCACTTGTGAGGATTTGGGTATCCGTTGGACTATCCATTCGGATGACCCCGTAACAGAAATGAATCCGTTGCGTTGCATGGAAAATGCTGTGACTAGGACCATGTGGCGATCAGATCAACTGTTGTCGCCAGAAGAGCGTGTGCCTGCAGCTGCTGCTCTTCGAGCTGTGACTATCGATGCCGCTTGGCAGTGTCACTCAGATCATGAGGTAGGCAGTTTAGAGGTTGGCAAGTTCGCCGACTTTTTGGTGTTAGACAAAAACCCGCTTGCTGTTGCTCCAGAACAGTTAGGCGCAATACAAGTGCTGGAGACTTGGGTTAGCGGCGAGCAGGTTTTTCGGCGAGGAGAGTAAATAGATGACTTCTGCTGCAAAAATGACTGCGTTTTTCAGACCCATTTGAACCCTCAGTTTCTTATCTGTAATTTGGCAAAAGATCTGAGAATCGTGCAGTTTGTTATTGGGATATTCTTGGTTGGCTATTAGCTGATTAGGAGTAGCTTACTGTCTCATGTATGCGGCTACTCGTTTATCTATATTTTCACGTAGGTTCATGTGGAACAAGCTGTAGTCGTATACGTGGTAATTTCCTGGTCCAAATGCCATCAGCGTATATTTGTCTGATTTTACCTCCGAGATAATCAATTGGCCGTTACTACATTTTGCGTCGGTAACGCCGGGTTCAATTTCGCCCCCAGCCGTAAATACTACACCTCCGAGGTTTTTTTCGAATGTCGCCCGATCTTCAGCAGTTTGCCAGGTTAGCGGGTTTACACAAATGGAGCCCAGCTTACCTAAAATCACTTCTGCGTCTTTGGTATTGGTGTTCCACGAAACCTGGCAGCGGATTTGCTCTGGCTGGCTGCATATATCTAAACCATTGCTGCCGTCTATTGAGAACCCTATAGGGTAGGCTGCAACCATTCGTTGGGCCAGTTCAGTGCCGACAATTTCCTCTTTAATAAGCCTGTCCGAGTGAAATGAGCCTTGGCTGTGCGCGGCTAAAATAAAGGGCCGCCCTTCATTGTTGTTTTCAATAAAGTACCTGAATGCAGTTCGAACATCGCTATAAGCCAACTCTAATGCCTGCTCGCCATTTTTAACTTCGCTTGTGTCCACAAAGCTATACAAGGTGGCTTGACGATAGCGCGGAGCATAAACCGCGCAGCAGCCATTGAAGACGCTGGCCTGATCGCGCATAACCCATGAATCGGTGATTTCATTTGCACGTTCATTGTCCAGCGGTTGGTTCCAATTGCTAGGAGAGATGTAAGTTGTTGGATGCACAAAGAAAACGTCTACTTTTACCCTAGAATTTTCATCTAAAGACATTCCAGTGGGTATGACATCGGCGGAGTCTTCGCGAGTGGGTAATGCGGCCCAATTTGCACTGTCCGTGTAGTCCGGTGCAGTTGCGGGCTCTAGTTCGGAAAAATTGTGCCCGGGCGCTATGTAATAAAATCCCACCGCCATCATTAAGGGGCCGCGGTAAAAAAAGCCAAGGACGACCAGCACCACGACCAAGACGCTTAAGCTAATTAAAAACTTTTTCATTTGTCCGCTTACCTCTACATTTTCTCATTACACGGAAAGCGCATATGGTTTTTAGTTTCCTTGCTTCTAAAGTGCAGCGCTTCTATTGCCTATCTACTTTGATCAATATTTTACGGCAACACTACAGGACTCGCTTTTGCTGAGAATCCGTGCCCTTCTGGCTACTCTTCCAGCTGGTCTTATCGTTGATAAGTCAGCGCTTGACCAAAAGGTCCGGGTTGCACGCAGTCATCGGAATAACGAAGGTGACCGTTCACCCAAGTTTTATCAATGCGGTGGCTGAATTTATGCCCTTCAAATGGGCTCCAGCCGCACTTGCTTAAAATAGGTATTTCTACATGCTCGCTGTCTGGCGAGACCAATATCAAGTCTGCGAAGTAGCCTTCGCGGATAAACCCTCGCTCTGCAACCTGGTACAAAATGGCTGGCGCATGAGCTGTTTTATGCACTATTTGTTCGATGCTAAAAGTGCCGTCAGTGACTCTATCCAAAAGAGAAATAACAGCGTGCTGTACTAATGGCAGTCCCGCAGGCGCTGTTGAATACTTACGACTTTTTTCTTCCCAAGTATGTGGAGCGTGGTCCGTTGCAATAACATCAATACGATCTTCAGCAACCGCTTTAAGCAATGCGGCTTGGTCCTTTGGTGTTTTAATTGCAGGGTTACATTTGATCAGCGCGCCTTTTTCAGCGTAGTCATCCGAGTTAAAGAATAGGTGATGCACACAAGCTTCTGCGGTAATACGCTTACTTTCAATTGGGCCCTTGTCAAATAGTTCTAGTTCTTTGGCGGTAGTTAAGTGCAGTACATGTAGCTTTGTACCGTGCTTTCTTGCTAATCCTACGGCGAGGGAACTGGACGCGTAACAAGCTTCCACAGAACGGATATTTGGGTGCTCAGAAAAGGGGATGTCTTCGCCCCATTTAGCCGTGGCTGCGGCCTCGGCCTCCAAAATCATAGGCGTGCTTTCACAGTGGGTGGCAACCAATAACGAGGTGGCTGCAAAAATACCCTCGAGCGTGGCGGTATTGTCCACCAACATATTGCCGGTGCTTGCGCCCATAAAAATCTTTACGCCACAGGTCAGGCTGGTGTCCACGCTCTTCACAGCTTCTAAGTTGTCGTTTGTGGCGCCCAGATAGAAGCCATAGTTCGATGCCGAGCATTTAGAGGCTCTGTCGCGTTTGTCTATCAGCGCCGCTTGAGAAATAGTCAGCGGGTCACAGTTAGGCATTTCCATATAGCTGGTAATGCCACCCGCAACCGCAGCGGCTGACTCTGTCGCTATGGTGCCTTTGTGCTCTAAGCCGGGCTCGCGAAAATGCACTTGGTCGTCGATCATACCTGGTAACAAGTATGCGCCTTTGGCGTCTATGGTTTCGCAATTCTCTGGCGCGGGAACGTTAATGCCCTTTATGCGCTCGCCTTCTATAACCACATTACCTTCGGTAATAGTGCCTTCATTAACAATGCGTGCATTGACGATTTGATAATTCATAATTTAATTCTGACCTCTGCTTCTATTTCGACAGGTACATTAAATGGTAGTTCGGCCATGCCTACAGCAGAGCGGCTGTGGGCGCCAATCTCTGGTCCAAAGACCTCCAAGATAAGATTAGAGCAGCCATTAATAACCCCTGGCAGTTGATTAAAGCCAGGAGCGGTATTGACCATACCAAAAACCCGCAGCCAACTGACAACACGATCTAGATTACCAATACTCGCCTTAATGCTGGCGATGAGTCCCAGGCCTACTTGGCGGGCAATTTGGTTAGCTTGTTCGGGGTCTATTTCTGCGCCTACTTTACCAAGCGCTTCGCTCATTTTGCCGTTTATGTCGGTGGGCACGTGCCCCGACAGGTATAAATGCGTGCCGTCAATTCTTACCAGGTCAAAGGGTAGGTGTCTTGTGTCCATGGGTTGGGGCAAGATTAAGCCCAATTCTTTGAGACGATTTTCAACACTCATGATGTTTTCTCATTTTTTTCCAAGTCGCTTTAATTGCTTTTGTAGTTTTCAGCTTTGCGTCAGGTATTTTGTTAGATTAATAGGCTACTCCCAATTTAGCTAGTTAGATTGCCCGCCCACGGGATGACTTTGCTAACTGGCATGTTTTTGCTCCATTGGTGCCAACAAAAATCAATAACCTATCGAAAACGCAGGTTTTTTCGGCTGAGGTCTGCGATGCTTTTGGCTCCCATGAGTCGCATGTCTCGTTCTATTTCTGATCGCATGATATCGAGAGCGCGCTCTACACCGGCTTGGCCGGCAGCGGCCAGTGCGTAGAGGTAGAATCTTCCTCCGCCCACTGCTTTGGCACCCATGGAAAGGGCTTTTATTACGTGCGTACCACGCTGAATACCGCTATCCATAATAACATCGATTCGATCGCCAACAGCGTCAACGATCTCTCCGAGTTGATCAAAGGGGGAACGACTTCCGTCTAACTGCCTTCCGCCATGGTTGGAGATCACGATCCCTGTACACCCGATATCCACAGCTTTTTTAGCATCCTCTACACTCATCACACCTTTAAGACAAAATTCCCCGTCCCAAAAATCCACCATCTCTGCAACGTCATCCCAATTCATATCAGGATCTAGCATTTCCGTGAAGTAGCTTCCGACAGACATAACAGCGTCGGACATGTCTACAAAATCGTCTAGTTGAGGAAAAGAAAATTTCTTGTGCGTCAGATAGTTTATTGCCCAAGCAGGTTTGATACCGAACTGGTACATGCCTTTGAGACTGAGTTTGAATGGAATCGAGAAACCGGTGCGCAGATCACGCTCCCTGTTACCTCCCGTTATCGTATCTACTGTCAGCATCATGATTTCGACGCCAACTTCTTTCGCGTTCTCGAGCATAGCTTTATTGAGACCGCGGTCTTTGTGGAAATAAAATTGATAGCACTGCGGTCCGTGGTATTGCTTTCGAATTTCTTGCAAGCTAACGGTTCCGAGAGAGGAAACGCCAAATAATGTGCCATTTTTATCTGCAGCGGCTGCGACTGCATTCTCTCCTTCGTGATGAAATAGCCTTTGCAACGCCGTAGGCGAACAATATATGGGTATGTCCAGATTTTGCCCCATTACTTTCACGCTGGTATCTATGTCTGCCACTCCACGCAAAATGTTAGGAACTAGGTCGCATGTCTCGAAGCTCTGAGTATTTCTAATGTACGTAGTTTCGTCCTCAGCTGCGCCGTCTATGTAGTTGAAGATTGGACTGGGCAGTTTGCGTTCAGCCAGTTTTCTAAAGTCTTGAAAGTTGTGGCAATCGGTAAGTTTCATTCGAAAGTCCTATGCTGAATCTTTGCAGTCGTTGGAAGAAGGGGCATTAGAATCTCTGCTTTAACGCTTTTGCAATTATCTAATAACCTACGAGAAATTGCTCTAATTTTCCTTCCTTAAAGTGTTCGGTATTCTGCTGGATAGAAATGGTCAAGTAATTTAGTCTCTATTCTCAAATCATCTCGGGGGATGGAAGTGACTGAAGAGAATGAGGGTGCATCCGCACGCGATTATGGGTTTTTAATGTTCCTCACGTTGCTCAACGTGATGAACTTTGTTGACCGTCAGTTGTTGGCAAGTTTTGCTAACTGGATTGTCCCAGACTTGGGCTTAACTAATACTCAGTTTGGTTGGCTTACTGGCATGATCTTCATTGTCTTTTACTCAGTCGCAGGTTTGGCCATGGGGGTTTTGGCTGACCGTGTAAACCGTACCCGCCTGATTGCCGTTGGCTTGGCTCTCTGGAGCGCCTTAACCGCGATCTCCGGTATGGCTAAAGGCTTTGTTAGTTTGGCTATTCCACGGCTATTTATTGGTGTTGGTGAATCCATTATGACACCTACCTCCATGTCCCTATTAGCAGACCGCTTTCCGTCTTCGCGTCTGGGCTTTGCTAGTGGTGTTTACTATATGGGCGTGCCGATCGGCGTGGCAACTAGCCTCTTTGTTGTGGCCTATCTAGAGCCAATCCTTGGCTGGCGCGGCTGTTTTTATGCGCTGGGTGGCATTGGACTATTGTTGGCTATTGTCATGTTCTTTATGAAAGAAACACCGCGACGCCATGAACTCGAAGCCTCATCGCCAGTAGAAAAACTCAGCGTCAAAGAGATTTTGGCTACGTTGAAGGATGCACTAGTGCGCTCTCCGGCACTGGCCATGACGGTTGCCGGCGGAGTAGCTTTCCATTTTATTCTTGGTGCAGCTGTATTTGAGCAATTGTGGTTTGTTCAAGAGCGCGGCTTTGACCGCACTGAAATTGCGGAACTCAGCGGTTGGTTGGCGTTTACTGGCGGCATATTAGGCAATTTATTTGGTGGCATCGGTGGTGACATGTTTCTGCGAAGAACTGGCATGGGCAGACCTATGTTCTTGTTCTGGATTATGTTGGTGTTGACACCAATTGGTTTGGCTTATCGCGTTGCAGATCCAACCTCCATATTCTTTATGGTCGGTATCTTTGCTGGCTATTTTCAATTGGGCTGCTTTTACGGACCTACATTCTCCACTGTTCAGGAGCTGGTGCCGCCGCAAATTCGTGGCACCGTTGTGGCTTTCTACATTCTTTCGTTGAACTTTGTCGGTTTAGGTTTGGGTGTAACCGGCGGCGGTTACTTCATTGACTGGATGATTTCTCAAGGTCACCCAGAGCCTTATACCATTACCTTGATTACCTTCACTGCCATTTCAATGCTCGCTATCCCTATGTTTTATATGGCTGGCAAGCGTTTTGAAAGAGATCGCCAGGCACTTTATGACAGTGTGGTAAACTGATCGAGCGAGTCTAAAGTGCTGGCAGCGAGAAAATCTGCCAGCGTTTTCTATCTTTTGACTCATTTGGCAACTATGAGTCAAAAGGCCTTGGGTCTCATAGCTCCTAGGACGATTAAGGTTGCCTAGACCAGAGCTACACCCTTTTTATATTTGGCAGCCCGATGACGATTTAGCTGCTTTGTTGATGGCGCCCTTATTCTTGACGAGGTTATCGCACATGCATAAATGTCGAAGAAACCGTTTTTGATTTAGGCTTTATCATCCAAAAATATTTTTGGCGAGTGGGTTATCAACACCAGGCAGGTTAGCTCTTGTTGCGCCGTCCCAAGATGGTCTGCTTTTCTTTCCATTGGTAGGTGGTCAGTGATTCAATGGGATCAGCCTCCATTAAATATAGCGCTGACTACCGAAATTTGAATCTCGCCCTGAGGGCTGATCAGTCCTGTATTGATTAATTTAGCTTCACTTGCGCCAAGTAATTCTATTTGGCGTTGGCTGATTCTGGCACGGCCTCTTTGGTCAATATAGTTAATCGATAGAACCACATTGTTGAATGCCCGAGGTGCCCGGTTGGCAGTTTCAACTTGTATGGCGGCGAACTCATTTCTGCCATAGCGAATACTAATGTAAGCGCCTGGATCGCGTGCAACATCTATCTTAATCAACGAATTTAGCGCAGCTTGGCCTGACTCGCTGGGGTCCTGTGACGCCGCTGCAAAATATTCTCTTGCTTGGTCAGTATCGCCTTGGCGTTCTGCGATATTGCCCAGTGCGTTGTAGGCTTGTGCGGTTGGCAGTAGTTCTATACTGCGATTTAGTCGGGATTTTGCTTGGCTCAATGCGCCTTGTTTTTCACTGGTAATGCCGCTCTGTAGATATGAGTAAAAAAAGCCTGGGTTTAAATCGATGGCTTCTGAGTAGGCATTTTGTGCTGAGGTGTAGCGCTTGGCGTCTAGCTCAAGATCGCCTAAAAATGAGTGGAAGTGGCCTTCATTGGGTTCCACTTTGATCGCCTTATTAACGAGCTTCCTTGCTTCTTTGGGGCGGTTTTCTTTGGCCATTTGCCTAGCTTTTTCGTAATCTTCGTAGGCCGGTTTGGTCTCGTTGAGTCGCTTCATGACTTGTTGGTAGCGAGCTTTGCCTGTTATTCCACCCTTTGGTAGGGTTTGCGCATAAGTCTTATTTGCTTCCAAGCGTTGCTTTGAGGGAGGGTGGCTGGCAAATAGACCTTCGAAAAAGTTAGAGTCTTTTTGCTCGGAAAGATCAACAAAGGTCTGTTGTAAATCTACGGCCCCTTGGGGGTCATAACCCGCTCTACTCATATAATTCATGCCGTAGCGATCCGATTCGCTTTCAGCACTGCGACCATACCTAGAGTTGATTAGCTGGGAACCTAACCCAGCTCCTAACGCGATATATTTCCCGTAATCCGTATTGGCTGTAGCGATGCCAGCAACAGCCGCAGTGGCTTGTAGTATGGTGCCGCGTTCGACTCCTTTGGCGCCATGTCTGGCGGCCGAATGCACTACCTCATGCCCCAGCACTGCTGCTAGTTCTGCCTCGCTACCTAATTCTGTTAGTAGGCCTCTATTGATGGAAATTTTACCACCCGGCAATGCCCATGCATTTGGTACGCCGTTGTTAATAACCGAAAATTCGTAAGGCAGCTTGCGATCACTGACCGCCGCGACTTTTTGCCCCACTTCATTAATATAGGCTTGTACCCCTTTGTCAGCGAGATAGTCGCCGCCCTGTGATTGGCGCGCTGGCGCATATTGTTGTTTGCCTGTTTTTATCTCCCAGGCTTCAGAAATGATGCTGATTTCACTTTTGCCGGTGACAGGGTTAGTGGCGCAACCGCCTAGCCCTAATGTTAGTGCTGTGGCTGCTAGTATAAGGCGCAGATGATGGCTGCTGATGGATTGACGCTTTGAACTGCTCTCAGACAAGTTGTTCAATTTGGTATTCATATTAGCCTCTGGCCGTTAACTATTTCAAAAAACATATTTAGAGTGATTTTAGAAGTCACTACTCGGTAAGTAGCTGTTTACTCTCTAACCCGCAAAGCGTAAGTATCTTCTGCGGAGTGACGCTGCCTGCTGCCGCTCACCTTGAGCTTCCATTACATCTGCCATTTGTAGCCAAGCTTGTGCTGTTCTGACAGCATCACTGCCAGCTAGCGCAATGGCCTTGCGCGCATGTTGAGATGCCGCGGTGGCGTGTCCTTGTGCCAAATGTGCTTGGCTTAGGCGTATCCACAACAAAGCCTCTCTTGGATCTATGCGTATTGCCCGTTCAAGTAACGCAATCGCCTGAACCGGCGCCTGTTGAGTTAACGCCGTATCTGCTTGGGCTAAAAGTATTTTAGCCGCTGAGTTCTTTGGCGGCGTTGACCTAATTTTCGCAGGCTTAGTTTGGGCAGGTGGCTGCGTTTTGCCGTTGCTTTTAAACTTTTTTCCTGAGCTGGCGCGGCTGTCTGTGGCTTTGGGGCCTTGGTTGCCAGCGCACCCGCCGATCAAAATAATGCAGACCAGAGAAATACAAAGTTTTATGTTCATAAAAGCCCACGCAGTTATAGGAGTTAATTATTAAAGATTGAACGCAGTCGCTGACCAAAGGATTTACGGACACCACAACCGAGTTTAACCGTTAAAGTATCAGTGCGACGAATGGGGATAACAACTACATCAGCACAACTTTTTGCAGCACGCATGCCCGTGGCAAATTCGATTTCTACAAGGTTTTCGTCTGGACTATGGATAATGGGGTCAACACCTCCGGAGATCTGCATGTTATTCCAAATGCGTAGCGCTCCCGATGTGCCGGTGAGGCTGGTAGATTTATTATCGTCTCGTCCTACCCAAACTACCGATAACTTGCTGTTGTCGAACCCAGCGTACCAGCTGTCTCGGTTGTCGTTAGAGGTGCCGGTTTTGCCGGCTACACCCTGTTTGGCGAAGGGCGATGAGCGGCCAGTACCGTGGCTCATCACAATTTCTAGTCCTCTGTTGAGGCTTGCTACAGTTTTCGGGCGGATGCTTTGAGTTAAGTCAAAGGGGTGGTGTGATAGGGGTTGCCCCTGTTCGTTAAGGACTGCGATAACGGCTTTTGGGGTGGTATGAAATCCGCCGCTGGCAAAATTGCCATATAGTTCTGTGAGTTGCAGTGGCGACATAGGCTCCGCGCCTAAGAAAAATGATGGGTAGCGATTCTTTGGCGCGTATCCGGTGAGGTCGGTAAAGCGCCGTTGTACCTCGCCAAGGCTGATTGTGTTGCCCAAATCGACCATGGCCAGATTTAGCGACATAGCTAACGCTCGAATAATAGGCAGTTCGCCACGAGTTTTGCCGTCGTAGTTTCTAGGTGTCCAACGTTTGCCAGAATCTGATGTCATGGTAATCGGTGTGTCGTTTACCAGCGTCGACCATTCCAAGCCCGATTCTAATGCGGTGAGAACAATAACGGGTTTAATTACAGAGCCAACCGACCTGCTCGCGTTTAATGCTCGGTTGAAGCCATCCACGCGGCCTTTACGTCCGCCAATTAGTGCCAAAATTTCTCCGGTTTGAGTGTCGGTAATCACACTGGCGGCTTGTAGACTGCCTTTGTCCAATTTCCGTTCTTTCTCGATCATTTGAAGTGTTGAGCTAACCGCCTTTTGAGCGTTTTCTTGCTCCCTTGGCTTTAGGGTAGTAAATATTCGTAGCCCTTGGGAGCGCAGGTCCGAGACGGAATAACGTTCACTGAGTTCAGCCCTCACTATGTCCATAAACGCCGGGTAGTAAGCGCCAGCGCTGTTGGGGCTAGAAATCACGCTAAGAGCTGAGCCAATGGCGTCTTGGTGTCTGGGGTTAGAGATTAAGCCGCCGGCCAAAAAAGTGTCGAGAATACGATTGCGTCTTGCCAGCGCGCGCTCGGGGTGCCTGAATGGATTATAGTAAGAGGGGCCGCGAATGATGCTGATCATTGTGGCAATTTCATGCACCGCTAGCTCGTTAATGGGTTTGTTGAAGTAAAATTGTGAACCCAGACCAAAGCCGTGAATCGCGCGCGCGCCATTTTGTCCTAGGAAAATTTCATTGATGTAAGCGGTGAGTATGTCTTCCTTAGAAAATCTCAGCTCCAAAATAATAGCCATGGCTACTTCGCGGAGTTTGCGTTCGTAGGTGCGCTCGTTAGTTAGGAAGTAACTCTTAACTAATTGTTGGGTGAGGGTGCTGCCGCCTTGTGAGCGATTACCACTGCGGATGTTTACCCAAGCCGCGCGTAAAATACCGTTAATGCTGAAGCCTCTGTGTTTATCAAAATTTCGATCCTCTATGGCTTTCAAACCTTTTGCCAGCAACGGAGGCACTTGCTCTGGTGTCAAAATCAGTCGGTCCTCGCCATGTGAAGGAAAAAAGCTACCAATGGTGGCTGGATCGAGGCGAATCAGCGGTATCTCTGAGTTGTCCTCAGCCTGAACTCGGTTAATGATAGAATTCTGAAAAGTAATTTTCACTCGTTGAGAAGCTCTGCTGCCTTCCATAAAGTCGAAGTTGCGCAGATAGGTGGACAGAATAGCCCCGCTGCTGCTGTAACTGCCGGGCGCGGCGAGGTTGGTGTCGGAGTGATAACCCAGTCGTTGAAGCTCTTCTACAAGTTGCGTCTTTTTGATGCGCTGACCTGCATAAATCTCGAGCGGTTGTGCAAAAACCTGAGCAGGCACAGACCAGCGTCTGCCCTCAAAAGTTTTAGTGATGGTTCTATCTAGGTAGTAGCCAAAACCAAGGCCCGCCAGGGTGGCGAATAAGGTCGTCCAAAGAGTCAGTTTCAGTAAGGCGCGCAAAGCCCAATTGCTCAGGCGTTTTAGCCAGGAGTCTGCCTTTTTTGATGACTTGCTATTTTTCCGATGACTCGAGCCTTTGGTTTTGTCGGAAGTAGGCGTTTTCTTGACCAAGTTGCTGTCCTATAACCGTCTTGTGACTTAGTGGATAACAATGGTCTCCATATTGCCCTGAAGGAGAGAGATGGTGAAGCGAAAAACCTTTGTATTTGAGATAAACCTAGATAACTCTTTTAATCCGTTATAGCGATGATCAGAGCGCGTCAATTTGCTGCTGCACCAGGCGCTACTAACTTTCGGCTGGACTCTTTGCCTGAGATGGTCGTATCATGTCTCTGCCTAAGGGGGGGCGTTAAGCCTGAGATTCTCCTTGTTGTTGATGCGTATTCGCACTAATCATACGAATATAAAGAAGCAATAAGACAGTGAACCCTTTGAACCTGATCCGGTTAATTCCGGCGTAGGAATAGGAGTTATTACTGCTCTGGAAGTATTGGCGTTATGCCAACTGCCTCCCTAGGTTGAATAACAATCCCAGACCTTAGGCATTCAGTCTAAGGAGTAGTTAATGTCCAATAAAGTGTGTCCTTTTTTTTTCTTGCTCTCGTTTGCGGCAAAGTCGTCTCGTGTTGCCAAGTTATTGCAATTGAGCGTGTTAAGTTTTGCTGCCTGTTTTTTATCCAGTTCCGTTTTTGCAGATGATGTGAAAGATGTCATCGAAGAAGTCATTGTTACTGGCGAGTTTCGCGAGACTTCTGTGTCCGAGCTAGCAGCAAGTGTATCCGTCTTATTGCCCGAGCAAAATGGTGATTCGGTTAATCATCTTGAAGAAATTTTGGGTCGCGCTCCAAATGTTAATTTTTCCAGTGGCGGCTCTCGTGCTCGTTTCTTTCAAGTTCGCGGTATTGGTGAGCGCGGTCAGTTCGCCGAACCTCTGAACGCCTCGGTAGGCTTACTGGTAGATGGGGTTGATCTTAGTGGTATAGGCACTGCGGCAACGCTTTCTGACGTTTCTCAAGTAGAAGTTTTTCGTGGGCCGCAAGGTACAGTATTTGGTGCTAATGCACTTGCAGGATTGATCAATGTTGTTACGCCAAGTGTGGATGATGAGCTTTCAGGGTCAGTTGATTTAGGTCTAGGTAACTACTCTGCGATAGACTTAGGAGGCGTTTTGTCTGGTCCAATTAATGACCGTGTTGGTTTTCGCGTGAGCGCTCATCAATACAAAGACGATGGCTTTATCGACAATGTCCGCTTGGGTAGAGAAAACACTGACAATCATGATGAGACCACTATACGAGCAAAAGTTGCTGGTGATCTTGAGCAGGGTGATTGGCAAGTAGTGTTCGGTTTAATAGATATTGATAATGGCTACGACGCTTTTTCGTTAGACAATGATCGCAATACGCGCTCCGACGAACCTGGTTCTGACACTCAAGAAAGCCAATACGTTGGCATAAACTTCGGTCTCAATCTTAACGAAAAAGTTGCCCTAGACGCCTCAGTTGCATATGTGACAAGTGATATCGATTATGGCTACGACGAAGATTGGACTTTCGCCGGGTTTGATGCGATTGGCTATAGCGCCACTGATTTGTATAGTCGGGATATAGATACAGTAACTTTGGATCTGCGCATGCTCTCGCGCGCAGGTGCAGGTTTAGCTGAGGGCAAAGTAGACTGGGTGGTTGGTTTCTATGTACTTGATCGTAAGGTTGATTTAATTCGTCAGTACACATACTTAGAGAATAATTTTTCCAGCAACTTTGATGTTGATCGTGTTGCTTTTTATGGCGAAGTTAGCAGTGATTTGGCAAAGGGTTTGCGCTTGAGCGTGGGACTGCGTGCTGAGGAGCATAGCTCTAATTATTCTGACAGCGAAAGTGTCAGCTTTGCCCCAGATGATAACTTGCTTGGTGGGCGCATTTTGTTGGAGAAAGCCTTGGTTGATGAGAACTTGTTTTATGCCAGCTTGACTCGGGGTTACAAGTCCGGTGGATTTAATACTGCTGGCAGTTTAGATGCAGACTTGCGCTTGTTTGATCCGGAAACTCTGTGGAATCTGGAGTTGGGGTATAAGGGCTCAATGATGGAAGATCGGTTGTCCCTTCGCACAGCTGTTTTTCATATGCAGCGACGCGAGGTACAAACGGCGACTTCTATTACCCGTGTCAGAGTCAACGGATCATCTGAATTTATTGATTACGTGGGTAATGCGGCTGAGGGCGTCAACCAAGGTTTGGAGCTCGAAGTGTCCTTTCAAACAACCGATCGTTTGCAACTCTCTGCAAGTTTAGGTCTGTTAGAAACACAGTTCGATGATTACATCGACGGCAGTGGTCAAAATCTTGACGGTAGAGATCAGGCACAAGCTCCGAGCTATCAATTTTATCTCAGCGGTGATTATCAACTCGCTCAAGGCTGGTCTTTGAACGTGAATCTTGAAGGCAAGGACGACTATTACTTCTCAGATAGTCATACCGAGCGGTCAACTAGCTACGAGTTGCTTAACGCATCCATAGCTTATTCAACTCAGCGCTGGGACTTAAGTCTATGGGGTCGTAACCTGGCGGGTAAAGATTACTTTGTGCGCGGCTTTTTCTTCGGTAATGATCCTCGAGACGGTTATACCGCTCGCGGATTTACACAACTGGGCGCGCCAAGACAATTTGGCATCAGCGCTTCGACGAACTTTTAACAAAGCGTATTTGGGTAAAATAGAAGTTTCAATGCAACCATACACGCTGGCTTAGAGCCAGCGCTGGGGTTATCTGTAACGAGCGCACCGAGCGTTAGTCGCTAGGGATCGCGTTTCTTTGCTTTTAATGGGCAGGTGCGGGTAGTTGCGTCCTATTGGGTAGTTACTTTGCCGCTTGCGCGCTCACTCCGCTCTCGGGTGATTAGATAATCTACGACTTCTAGTGCGCGTTGCATGCCGTTGCCCATGTCTACGGTGTACTTGCCTGCAACGACCATAGTGGGCACTGATTGCACATTGTAACGTCGGCTTTCGGTTTCTGCTTGAGTTAGCTTACGGCGGACTTTTGGGCTGTTAAATGCGCGCATAAACTCTGCAGCGGTTAATTCTTCGCTGTCTAAGTAGTCCGCTATTTCTTGGCCGCTGCGAAAGGTTTTGCCAAAATCATGCACAGCACTGAAGAGCCTAGCATGGTTGCCTTCTAATGCGTCAGCTTGCTCCAGAGCCAGATAAGCCTGTCCGAGAAGCGTCCACGCAATCGAGAAAGCAGCAGGTTTGCGTGAGAAAGCAAGATCTTCGCCAGTTGTGTCTAGCCACTCTTCTAACTCAGGGTCGAAGTTGCGGCAATAGACACAGCCATAGGAAAAGAATTCATAAACTTTGATAGGGTCGCCTTTGCGAATCCTGTCGGCGTTTTCGACTAATAAGTAATCTTCGCCTTCTGTTGGAATGGCGTTTTGTGACAATCCGGAAGAGAGATAAATACCAAGGCCAACCAACGCCACGCCAATGGCAATGATGACCGCAAAGATCGCATTGCGTGTGGTCTCAACTCTGTCAGTGCTGCGCTTTTTAGCCATATCAAATCCCTAATTTTGTATTACCCCGAAGAAAGGTCAGTAGACATTGGGTCGTCAGGGCGTATGTTACTCGATTGACCTGCTTGTTCTAAAGGCTTTATCGGAACTTCGTTAAGTGAAAACATATGCGTATTAACTGTAATATGCTTATCTACTCTAAGTTTGTCACTAGGATACAAAGAAATGGACGCAGTTGAGCAATATCAACTTTTCAAATCTGATACCTGCGGCTTTTGCCATAGGGTCAGGAGTTTTCTGCAACAAAACAACATGGAAGTGTCTTTGCGGGATATTAATCGAGATCAAGAGGCGTTTCGTGAGCTTTTGGCGGGGGGCGGCAAAGGCATGGTGCCTTGCTTGCGCATAGAGTCTGGTGACGGCGCAGTCAGTTGGATGTATGAATCTATGGATATCATGGAGTATTTAGCCGGTAAGCATGAGGCCTAGTGGCTTCATAAGTTCCGTAGACGTTGTTAATTAAGGACTGAGCGCTTAGACATGGTTTTCACATGGCATGTCTTACTTTGTGGCGCTTAAAATTTATTGAAAAATCTGAACAATCTATTAGGGAAGAGAAAGTTATGAAACTGGGAATCATTGCCGGCTACTCCGGACGCAAATTCAGTATCTCCATGGATGCCATAAAGCATGCTGAAAACTTGGGTTACGACTCAATTTGGACTGCAGAAGCCTACGGCTCAGATGCTGTCACGCCTGCTGCATGGATTTTGGCGCAAACTGACCGCATTAAAGTGGGCACCGCTATTATGCAAATGCCAGCGCGTTCGCCTGCAATGGCTGCAATGACAGCTATGAGTCTGGCGGAGTTGTCAGGCGGACGATTTATTGTAGGCCTTGGCGCTTCGGGACCACAGGTGGTTGAGGGGTGGCACGGGGTACCTTACGGCAAGCCGGTTACTCGCTTACGTGAATATATTCAGATTATGAAGAATATTTTTGCTCGAGAAAGTGCTTTGGAATTTGAGGGTGATATGTATCAAATGCCATACAAAGGACAAGGGGCTACTGGGTTAGGTAAGCCTCTCAAAAGCATACTGCACTGTGAAGAAGATATTCCGATCTTTGCCGCAACAATCACAAACAATGGTGTGGCTGCGGCCGCAGAAGTCGCCGATGGTTTTTTTCCAGTGTGGATGGACCCAGAGCAATATTCGGTATTTGAAGGGCCAATTCAAAAAGGCTTCGAAAAAGCCGGCGATAAAAATTTGACTCAATTTGAGATCGCCCCATTCGTAACCGTTTCGATGGGCGATGATTTGGCCCAATGCATGATGCCGGTCCGCGGGATGATGGCACTTTACATAGGTGGTATGGGCGCGCGCGACAAGAACTTTTATAACGACTACTGCAAGCGTTTAGGGTTTGAAGATGCTGCTGTGAAGATTCAAGATCTGTATTTGGCAGGTAAGAAAGACGAGGCGATGGCTGCAGTTCCTGAAGAACTCATCGACGCATGCGCGCTTGTAGGTCCTGCGGAGAGAATCCGTGAACGTCTAAAGCGCTGGAAGACTGCAGGCAATCATGGCCATGTTTCTAGCATGTTGTTGGGTTGCCAAGATCCAGCTGCTCTGCAGGTTATTGCTGAGGAAATACTTTAATCCTTTATCCCTCTTAGCCTTTCTACGCTAAAGAGGACGAGTGCATCTGGCGCTCACCCAGTTGTGTTGGGTGAGCACTTGCAAGGCTTGTTTTAGCTATTCTGGACGAGCGCCCAACCCCTTTCTGACCGCAACCTCGCCGCGTCTACATATTCCAAGGCTTTCTCAGAGCTCGCATTGCCGTCAAGGCCTCGCTTATATACGCCTTGAATAATGCCCGCTGATCTGAACATGTTGTAGATTAAATAGAACTTCCAGTTGTCGATGCCATCCAGTCCGGCATGCCTGCAATACTCGCCAACAAATTCTTCCTCACTAGGAATGCCAAGGCCTTCTAGGTCCGCGCTGGCTAAGCCCTCGTCGTTGTAGGCGTCGCCATGATAGTCCTGACACAGGTAACCTAAATCTGCCAAACCGTCACCTAGCGTTGAAAGTTCCCAGTCTAATACCGCAACAATTTTTGCCTCCGTTGGGTGAATGAGGACATTCCCCAAGCGGTAATCTCCGTGAACGATAACCGAGCCCACATTCGCAGGAATGTTTTCTGGCAACCACTCCATGAGACTGTGCATAGCTGGAATGTCTTCGGTTTGCGAAGCAATGTATTGCTTACTCCAACGTCCGATTTGGCGTTCATAATAATTGCCGGGGCGGCCAAATTCTCCCAAGCCTACCGCAATCGGGTCAACTTTATGCAAAAGCGCGAGTACGCGTGCCAAATCTAGATAAATGGCTCTGCGTGTTGCACTGCTCTCAGTTGGCATGGTGGTTTCGTTAAACAAACGGCCTTCAATCATTTCCATTACATAAAACTTGGTGCCGATCACACTTGTGTCTTCGCATAGGCAATACATCTTGGGCACCGGCACATCTGTTTGCCAAAGACCGTCCATGACCTTGTACTCGCGATCCACTTGGTGTGCAGAGGGCAATAGTTCCCCAGGCGGTTGCTTGCGCAAAACATAGCGCCGAGTTGGGGTGTTGAGTTGAAATGTAGGATTAGACTGCCCACCCTCAAACTGCTTGATGCTTAACGGTCCTGCGAAATCTTTTACGTGCTGATTTAGATAGCTCTCTAATGCTGCCGCATCAAATTTATGCGCGTCCCGTACTGGGGTGAGTTCTACGTCACTCATGTTTTCCTCGCCTACTTGTATAAAATTTATTTTGCTGCTTCTAAGGATACGGCTTGATCTCATGGAGGGCAAAATGCGAATCTACTTATTTGAACAATAATATATTAAGGGGACCCTATGTCGGTGACTAAAAGAATTGCTGTGACCTTGCCTGCTGGACCAAGAGTGGCGGATACCGTGGCGCGTATTAAGTGGGCGGAAGACAATGGCATTTCCGATGCTTGGTTCAGTGATTCTGGTGCTCCAGATACCCTCACGCAGGTTGCAGGTATTGCTCATGCAACCACCAGCATACGCATAGGCACAGCTGTGACGCCGGTTTACACGCGTTCGCCCTCAGTACTGGCAGCCTCAGCTAATGTGATTGGGCAGCTGCTGCCTGGACGTTTCATCATGGGTTTAGGCTCGTCTAGCCAAACTATCATGGGTCAATTCAATGGTATTCCCCTGGAAAAGCCATTGACTCGTGTACGTGAAACGGCTGAGTTGGTAAAGATCATGCTCTCCGGCGCTAAAACCGACTATGACGGTGAAACCGTGTTTAGCCGAGGTTACCGCCAAGCGCCTATGGAAAATCCTCCACCTGTCTATTTGGCAGCACTTCGCCCGAAGATGATCGAGATGGCCGCTGAAATAGGCGATGGCGTTATTTTTAACCTCTGGCCAAAAGGCGCTTTGCCTAAAATGATGGAGCACGTGGCCATTGGTGCAAAAACCGCGGGTAAAGACCCGGCGGATATTGAAATTGTTAATCGCGCTATGGTGCTGTGTACCGACGATAAAGAATATGGCCGTAATCTGTTTCGTGCTGCCTTTGGCCCATATTACGCTACTCCCGTGTATAACAAGTTTCTATCATGGGCAGGCTATGACGAAGCTGCCGAGACTATCTCTAAAGGTTGGGCGGCTAAAGATAGAGATATGACCGCCAGTGCCATGACTGATGCGATGATTGATGAAATTGCAATTATTGGTAATGAAGACGAAATACGCGCGCGTATCCAAGAAGATGCAGATGGTGGTGTTGATACCCACATTATTGCTCCACTAGGTGGTTCGAAAGAGGACCTGGATCGTACGTTCTCGGCATTCACTGGCGATAAATTTCAATTTGCTTAGCCCGCATCGTCTGTTGCTGCTGTGCTGAGGGCTGTGGCGATTCGACCGGATATAGAAACGCATTGCGCGCCTCTATCAGGGATCGCTGAAAAGAAATAAGGAATTTGTTTGCAGGCACACTGTCGAAAAGTCGACGAAAAACTAATAATAAAAATAAGAGAGCGCGTTAGTAATGACACCTAGGGTTTTGTATGTTTTGCGTCATGGACAAACCGAGTGGAATTTGGCCGGTCGCATGCAGGGGCGAATGGATTCGCCCTTAACCGCGTTAGGCGAGGCTCAAGCCGATGCGCATGGTGCCCTTCTGAAAAGTTTGGGTGGCGTAGATGAGTTGTGGGTGTCATCAGCTAACCGAACTAGAGCAACGGCTGCACTTGTAAATAAGCACCTTGCCGTGCCTGTCCGTTTTTCTGATCATTTGCTAGAGCGAGATTGTGGTTCATGGTCGGGCAAAACATTGGAAGAAGTGGCAGCGAGCGAACCAGACAATTGGTCCGCAAGAAAGGACGACCCTTATAATCACCGCCCAGGCGGCGGCGAGAATTTGTTAGATCTAGGGTGTCGTTTTACTCAGCTATTGGATGAATTTGAACCAGTAGGGAGCTTGGCGATTGTTGCTCACGGAGTAGTATCAAAAACAATTTTGCAGCATTTTTTGGGTTTAGATGAAGCGCAAACAATTGCAGTGCAGCACCCCAACAGCTTGCTTTATCGCTTAACGTTGGATGCAACCGGTGTAGAGGTTACACATTTTATTGCGCAGGACGACGGCGCTTTGCAAGTATTGGATCTCCAGCACTCGGCTCAACCCATTGACGGAATTTTTGGCCATGAAGGCGCGGATGTTAATCACCACGTGACGTCTGCTGCTATGCAGTCGGAATAGGTGTTTATTCACCCCGTAAATCTGCTGAAATGGTTTCACATAGGGTTTGGACAAAGCAGGCTGTACCATTGAGCTTCAATAGATGGCGTTGCATCAATGGCTTGAAAAGAATTAGATAACCGAGATTACAAAATGTAACCGTAGTCCCGTTTTTGCGGTCGGGGTAAGCCAGCCGTTTGATTGAAATTTATTATTGGAGAGAGAATATGAAAGTCGATGCAGGTATTGGTCATCACCTTAATGAGATCCCAGCGACAGTTAAAAAACTGGAGGTAGCTGGGTACGACGGTGTGCGTACAGCAGAAATGAATCACGATCCATTCTTCCCACTTTTGTTGGCAGCGGAGCATAGCGATAAGCTTGAAATAGCCAGCTCTATCGCAGTGGCCTTTGCCCGTAGCCCAATGAACCTGGCGAATATTGGCCATGACTTGAACGCTTATTCAAAAGGGCGGTTTACTCTTGGCTTGGGTTCGCAAATAAAACCGCACATTACCAAGCGTTTTAGCATGCAGTGGGGCGCTCCAGCGGCGCAAATGCGTGAATTGGTCTTGGCTATGCGCGCCATTTGGGGTAATTGGTATAACGGTGACCCGTTAGAATTTGTTGGTGAATACTATAAACATACGTTGATGACCCCGGCGTTTACGCCGGAAGACAAAGACTTCGGTGCGCCTAAAGTTGTTTTGGCGGCCGTGGGACCAAAGATGACAGAGGTTGCAGGTGAGGTTGCCGATGGAATGATCATCCATCCGTTCAGCACAATGGCATACATAAATGAAGTGACCATGCCCGCAATTAAGCGTGGCTTAGCTAAAGCAGGTAAGTCTAGAGACGGATTTGAATTGTCTTATTCTTGTTTTGTTGTTACCGGTAGGGACGAAGAGGAATTTGCGAAAAGTAAAAAAGCGACTCAAGAGCGGATTGCATTTTATGGCTCTACGCCTGCATATAGGGGTGTTTTAGATTCGATCGGTTGCGGCGAGTTGCAAGGCGAGCTAAACACTATGTCTAAGCAGGGGCGTTGGAAAGAAATGGGTACGCTCATCAGCGACGATATGTTGGATAAGTTTGGTGTAATGGGTGAACCCCAGGAAATTGCACCGGCTATGCTTGAGCGTTATGGGAGCTTTGTGGATCGCACATCTACGTCGTTCCCAGTTTCTGATGAAGCTCAGCGCAGAGCGATTATTGAAACCCTGCGCGCTGGATAGCGCCTGCTTGATTAAAAGTTATAGCCATTTTCTAGCTTGGATGATTCGAAATGTCTTTTATCATCGAAAAGAAAAAGGCCCTTAGTTGAATGACTAACGGTTTTTTTGTAAGTTTTTGGTAGGGAGTGGCCTCAATTTTTCTTCCATTTTTTGTGTACATACAGTGGTCAGCGCGTTACCGTTGGTGTCGCTGGTCGTGCTTTCGAAGGTATTTTTCTATCTTGCTTTAGAAAATATTCGCAGACCAAGGGGGGTATAATTTGAGAGAAGGGGGGGTAAGAGATGATGAAATTTCTCGATAAATTCGTCGATTTGATAGTCACCTTACTAGTTCTGTCCGGTTTTTTTCTCGCTCTAACATTTTCTCTGAGCCATCATATTTGGCAAAGGGTTGGAGAGCGATGGTCCGCTATAACGGTATCTCGAAAATTTTCATTCCCCTCGTTGGCTCTTGTCCTAGTTATTTGCTTACTAGGTGTTGTTGATGCTGGATCTGGTGTCTTAAACGCTCAGCAGGACGGTATAGCAATTAAGACAATAGTAATTGCTAAACCTGCTCAGGGCCGAACGCCCTTTCCGGCGCAAGTTAGTTTATTTGGTCATCGCATGAGTCTTGGTTTTGGTATTGACCAAGGCCTAGCAAATGAGTTTTCTGCTTGGATATTAGAAGCGGCAGAAAGGCAAAAGCTAAGCCCAGAACTGATTGCTAGCTTAGTCCTTACTGAAAGTTCGTTCCGCAAATATGTTGTTTCTCACGTAGGCGCGGTAGGGCCGACGCAAGTTAGACCTGATTACTGGGCCAGTTTTTGTGGTTCGACTAACCTCAAAGACCCTGAACAAAATGTATATTGTGGTGCTCAAGTGTTGCGCCACTTAATAGATCGCTGCACTGGTGACTATAATTGTGCACTGTCAGCCTATAACGTAGGTTTTAACTCTACTCCTGGCCCTGCTGCAGATCGTTATATTGCGAAAATTGACCTGCATATGGACTGGTTAGAAAACGCGCTGTAAAAATCTCGCTTGAACGCATTTTCCACGATTCTCGTTTTAGTTTAAGGGGCCTTAGAGGCTGTTGTCGATCGCAGCTCTGGAAGGCACATTCCGAGCTCTTTAGTTTTGTAACGCGTCACGATTACAATTGATGGGTAATGAGTTCTTGGCGGTCACTCTCGCCATGATCGAAGATTTGTGTGGGGCAGGCTAGATATGCCGGACGATGCAAATTATTTAAACTGAGAAAAATTGGGGATTTATCATGATCGATTTCGGCTTACTGATGTTTTCGACAGACTATGCAATTGCACCAGACGTATTGGCACGGGAAGCCGAAGTACATGGTTTTGAGTCGCTATTTCTGCCAGAACACACCCATATTCCAGTTAGTCGAAAATCTCCTTGGCCCGGTGGCGATGAATTGCCCCAAGAGTACTGGCATACCTATGATCCGTTTGTGGCGCTTTCTATGGCCGCGGCGGTTACTGAGAACTTAAAACTAGGGACCGGCATTTCATTGATTACAGAGCGCGATCCTATTTTGATGGCCAAGCAGGTTGCCAGTTTAGATTATTTGTCAAAAGGCCGGGTCGTATTGGGTATTGGTGCGGGCTGGAATGCGGAAGAAATGGAAAATCACGGCACTCCGTTTGCGCATAGATGGAAGATATTGCGCGAACGTATGTTGGCGATGCGCGAGATTTGGACCGAGGAGGAAGCCGAGTACCACGGTGATTTTGTCGACTTTGATAAAATTTGGGCATACCCTAAGCCGGTACAAGTCGGTGGCCCGCCGGTACTGTTGGGTGCGTCTTCCAAATATGTCTACAAGCGTATTGCAGAGTACGGTGATGGTTGGTTCCCGATTTATCAAAATGATAAACGTAAAGGTGCCAATGGCCCGGTTGATTATTCCGAAGGCATTGCTTGTACTCGCGATGCCTGGCACGAAGCCGGCCGCAGTGGTGAGCCCCAGTTCAGTATTTTTGGTGTAGGTCCCGATGCAGAGGCTGTTGAGTCTTTGTTGGAGATGGGCTTTGATCGAATAATATTTGCACTGCCTTCCGCCGAACCAGATGTGGTGCTACCTATGCTAGAAAACTATGCGGCAATTGCGCATAAATTTAATGTCTAGTCTGCGGTTGTCTGTCTGTTCGGATCGGCGTCCCGCCCGGCTCTTATATACGCATTATTCTTGAGAGTGCAGTAGGTGCAATGCAGAGTTGGTTGTGGAGCTTGTTGCATTGCCCCATCAATATCCGGCGCTTTGCCGGGGATGCCCAATGGAAAGCCTGCGGGTATAGCATGTATTCATCTCACCGCCGATTTCGCCTGCGCAATTTTTGGTAGGCCCGAACGTCCACGCTTTTGCAGCCAATTTAGGGCTGAAGTGCTTTTTTGTGGTTATTCTCGGGCGCAGGCTTTGGATTTGATTGCGGCTGTAGAGCTAGACATTGACTAGTGTTAAGAAAGGCTCCCTTGGCTTCGTAGTAATTTGCTGAGGCGGTTGGCTACCGCTGCTTCACCACTCGTGTGGTAGGCCTCTAGTCCAGCATCTTTTGCTCCTGTAACGTTTTCTAGAGTGTCGTCCAAAAACACCACGTCCTTTGGCGCATAACCCATTCGGTTACATACGGTTAAAAATGCCTGAGTATCGGGTTTACGGCTCCCTACTTCTTGAGATAAATATATCGTTTCAAAGTGGCTAAGCTCGGTGCCAAAGAGATGCTTAAATGAGGCCGAATGGGTAGCATTGGTGTTGCTGAATGCGCAGAGTGTGTAGTGCTTTGCCAGTTGTGGCAGAAGCTCAATGACAGATTCATAGACCCCTACCCACAAAGCGTTCCAACCCTTTTGCCAGCATGCGTCGGCCATGCTTACGCCCAAAGTATTTGACATATGAGCGCTGTATTCCTTAAAAGAAATTTTGCCCACTTCATGCTGCTTGTAGGCGTCGTCTAGCGTCCATTGATCGTAGAACAAAGAATTATCGACTCCGCTGTCTTTTGCCCAAGAAGCAAAGACGCGGTGAAAATCTATATCTAAGACAACGCCGCCAAGGTCGAGTAGTACTGCTTTATCCATCGTTAACCATATTTCTGAATATTACTGAAAGGTAGAGTTATAGCTTTAAGGCTGCTAAAGCTCTGATAATTTATTCGCTGGGAAGCGCATCATGTATCGTTTAAAAGCCGGCTTCAGTCTTATTGATGGTTTGCAGGTAGACATCATCTAAAACGCTATAGGCTTTTTCGCCACTCTTCATGACAAAGACCGGGCCCTCTATGCTGTCAATATTGAAGCCCTGCTGTCTGAGTTCACCTTTGAGCATTTTGAAGGTGCCGGTGACATCTATTTCAGAATCCACGCGTATGAACACCGGGACGGCATAGCTGGGCAAAGCGTCTTGTACGAATTGCGCAAAAGCCTCTAAATTGAGTTCAGCTACATCATCATTAAGGGTGATTGAAACCATGCCCGCACGGCCGTCGGCTCCGGGCACCTCTACGCCATAAACGTTGCAAAATTTAACTTCGGGGAAGGCGTTAATGATTTCGCCCACTTCGTTTGTCGAAACGTTCTCAGCCTTCCAGCGGAAGGTATCGCCTACTCGGTCAACAAACTGGTAGTGGTCGTAGCCAAGTGCATAGCCGACATCTACCGTGCGCATTAGGTCGCCGGTATTGAACCAAGCGTCATCTTTTTGCAGCGCGCTGCGTAACACTTTACCCTCGGTTGCCGCCTTGTCGGTGTAGCCTTCAAAAACTGTGTCAGGGGTTATTTTACCCAGCAGTAAACCTGCCTCCCCTGGCATAACGGGAATGCAGAAGCCCTGGTTGTCGCGGACAATTTCGTCGTTATCGACATCATATTGAACCAAGCTCACCTCAGCAGAAGTCATGCCCACAGTTAGGTCTTTGTTCATAAGGTTGGCGAAAGCGACGTTGCCTTCTGACGCGCCGTAAAATTCGCAAATTCGTGAAATGCCGTAGCGCTTTTTAAAAGTCATCCAAATATCAGGTCGTAGACCGTTGCCCATGATGGTGCGTAGTGGCGTATTTGCGTCGTCGGTCTTGTGCTCCGAGTTGACTAAATAACGGCATAGTTCGCCAATATAGATCATGTGAGTGCAGTTGTGCTGACGTATCTCATTGAGAAAATTGCTGGCAGAGAATTTGCGCCGTACAAACATACTGGCGCCTGTGGCAAGGGCAGCGCCCACGCCCAATAACAGTCCAGTGGCGTGATAGAGCGGTAAGCAAAGATAGATTCTATCATGGGTTTTGCATTTGAGGCCGCCTGTTCCAGCCATGTCGCCGCTGATCAAGTAGCGCCTATTGGAGATAACCGCTGCTTTGGGCAGCCCTGTGGTGCCCGAGGTGTAAATATAGAAGGCTGTATCGCCCAAAGTAGAGGCAGACGTTTCTACTGGATCTTCTGCATCGGCAGATTCCGCTGCTGAGCCCAAATCCTTGCTCCACTGCGGTGCAGATTTGTCGCCTGAGTCGGCAATAAATAAGAAATCTTGACCCCGCTCTAGTGGTAATTCGGCATATACGTCCTGCAGTGAATCCATTACCTCTTCGCCAAAAATGCATTTTTTTGAGTGAGTCACCGTAATGCAATGAATCAGTGATTTACTAGTCAAGTTAGTGTTAAGGAGGCCTGCTGTGACACCAATTTTGTTTAAGCCCATCAGTAACGCGAGGAACTCTACTCTGTTCTCCATCATTACACTGACGTTGTCGCCGCGACCCAAACCTTCGGCTTTCATAGCTGACGAATAGCGATTTGCCACAGCATTAAGTTCTGACCAGGTTAGGTGCTGGTCTTCAAAGATTAGCGCAGAGCGATCTTTGAAGCGTAGGGCATTTGCTTCAAGTCGTCCGCCAGGGCTATCTATGACCTCAAATGGGCGAGGTTTCATACCTTTTTTGAGCCTCAATAGCCCGGGTATGTGAGTCAGTGTCGAGATATCTTTTATAAGTTGCATATTGCCCCTCCAGGCGAGCCTTCATTTTTCTAACCAAGTTTCTAATTTAAGAACGATACCAAAAATAGTAGTCTCTTGGGACTTCAGGTTACTAATTGCAATTAGTAAGTTTTGATTAAATTGGTCGCAAATTTGCAGGTCTAAATAGGTGGGGGGAAGGTTATGAATCAGTGGCAAATAGGTGGTGTGAAAATCACACGTATTATTGAAATGGAAACAACCGGCGGTTCGCGTTTTATATTACCTGACGCCACTCGGGAAGCGTGTCAGGCGTTAGAGTGGATGCAGCCTCATTTTATGGATGCGCAAGGTAATTTGATTATGAGTGTACATGCGCTTGTCATAGATACAGGTCCCCGTCGCATCTTAGTGGACACCTGTATAGGTAATGATAAAGAACGCAACATTCCCAACTGGTCGCATTTGCAAACCAACTTTTTGCAAGATTTGGCTGATGCCGGCTATCCACGTGAAAGCATTGATACGGTTTTGTGCACACACCTGCATGTAGATCATGTGGGCTGGAATACGATGTTTGTGGACGACAAATGGGTCCCAACCTTTCCCAACGCGCGCTACCTCATTGCAGCGAAAGAATGGGCCTATTGGGATGCCAATGAAGACGAATCTAAGTACGGCCCAGTGCTAGCTGACTCGGTACGGCCTATAGTGGAAGCTGGGTTGGTTGATCTGGTCAAAGAGGATCACAAGCTTTGCGCTGAGGTGCAATTGCAATCAACGCCAGGTCATACGCCCGGCCATGTTAGCGTGCATATCAGCGCAAGTGATAGTGAGGCTTTAATCACCGGAGACTGCATTCATCACCCCGTGCAAATGACTAAAACCCATTGGTGTTCGTCTGCTGATTTCGACCAAGAACAGGGTCAGAGCACTCGAGAATCATTGCTTGAGCGCTATGTGGATGAAGATATTTTGATCATTGGAACTCATTTCGCCAGCCCTACCGCTGGGCATGTAAAGCATCATCCTCAGGGAGGCTACTGGCTGGACGTGGAGTAGGAAATTGTTGATAGGCTAGATGAATTTTCTAACGAGTTGTTAGTTAAGGTTTGTGCCTATTCACCACAATCTCTCAACCAGGCGTGCTCTGATTTTTTCCTTATCTCTGTGATGCTGAAGAAGCGTGAAAAGGCAAAAGAAAGGAAAGGGGTGAAAAGACGCTGTAAAATTGGTCTCAGATTCAGTTAGCTTTTCTTACCTCTTTTTCCAGCTTCTCGACAGTAGTTTGCATTCTATCCCATTGACTAAATAGATAGTCGGTTTGGTCTAGTTTTGGCAGTTGCGCAAATGGAATACGCCAGAAATGAATTCGCACGTGCTGATTCAACCATCCACCGCTGAGTAAATCATGGATATCGGCAGAGCCCTCAAATCCTGCATGGGCGAGGAATACTAAGTCTTTGCCTGGATTTGAATCTAACATACCGCTTACACCGCCTAATCTGGGTGGCAGAAGGTCTGGCCAGCGTTCAATTTGGTTCTTTAGGTGGGGGTGTTTGGCCGCTAATTCTTCATGCTTTTTCCGCGTGAAACGAGTTCCCTCTGGGTAAATCAGTACCGACTGATCAATCGGTGCTTGGCACATCAATTCAGTCACCTCTTGAATTGCTTTGGCTGAATCGCTTCCAGAACGATCAACGAAAACATTGGGTAATCTGTGGCCGCCGATATCTATGCATGGGAGTAGACGTAGTTCCTGTTTCAGCACGTAGCGCAGTCCCTCTGCGCGAGCTTGACCAAAAAATAGCAGTGGCAAAACCGTATCTGCCATGCTGGTATGGCGGCACAAGACCAATGCGCAATTGCCCGCTATCGCATCTTCGCCAGTTACTTCAATTTTGAGGTTGAATAACCATTTGCCCATTTCAAATAGTGAGCGCGCCCACCAAAATTGAACGTCTCGGTCTTTTTGAATACGCTTGTCTATATTTTGGTATCGTACCCAAACCCACGCGAATTTGCTCAGTCCAATCCATTCATAACCAATAAAGCCGTAAATAAATGCTACTGCTTGGGGGGTGGTTTTGAATTTGGGTAGAAAACTCATAAGGAACGCTGAGACAAGAACGCATGGCGCTAAGATAACTGCGACGATTGTTGCGACAATAAGTACTGAAATGGTGAGCAAACGCCTTGAATACATTGCATAAATCCTAATTAGAGTAGCTTAGTGAGCAAACATGCAGCGGGGGGACGAATTGGCGACCTAGGTAGACAGTTTTGACTGTGCGAGTGACTGGATTTCAGAGTCATAATTATAGCCTACGCCCTTAGAGTTTGCGCTTTCATCATTTTAGTCATGCTATCCAATCTGATGCTAAACCATTTCCAACTAACAACACCAAACAGTGCATTGCTTACCAGAGTGGCTGCGAAAATGCCAACATAGCCCATTGTGTCGTTGAGCAATGTCGCTAGCGGCACATAGACGACAATCATTCTGGCGAAGGACAATGCAGTGCTTGGAAGAGGTTTGCCCAGTGCATTAAAGGATGCGCTGGACATCATAAGCACTCCCCATAAGCCATAACTCCACGGCACCAGCGCTAAATAAAGCCCTGCGACCTTAACCACTTCAGGTTTAGCATCGATAAGCCTAGCAACGTCTTCGCCAAAAAAGAAAAGAGGTATGGCAACAATGAAGCCCCAACTCAAGCTGAAAATGTAACTTACGTTTACGCCACTCCGAACGCGACTAAACTCTCTGGCGCCCCAATTTTGTCCTACGAAGGGACCAATTGATCCAGATAACGCAAAAAGTAGCATGACCGCTAACGCTTCAAGTCTGCCTGCAACGCCAAAGCCAGCTACCGCATCTTGGCCATAGTCTGCAATCAGAAAAGTAATGTAGGCCGCCGTAAACGGACCTATGAGGTTGGTTGCGATTGCTGGGACACCAATGTGCAGTATTCTTTTGGTGGAGGCTAACCAGCCTTTGAAAACGCTTTTAGTTAAAATCATTGAGCCGTGATAAACGTACCAGAGGGTGACTACGAGAGTTAAAAATCTTGTCAGTGTCATTGCCGTCGCAGCACCGGCTAATTCCATGGCCGGTAGGCCAAACCAGCCGAAGATAAGAAAGGGGTCAATTATTAAGTTAATCACAGAACCCACCGTCATTATAATGCCGGGGATAGCGGCGCTGCCATTGGCGCGCATAATGCTGCCGCAAATCATACTGGTCGTGAAGAGCACACTTCCAGGTAGATAAATGTCTAGGTAGCTATGAATGAGTGGAAGCATTTCTGGTTCTGCGCCCATGGCTAGAAACAGTGGGTCAATAATTAACCAGCACAACGCTGCAATGACCACCATGGCTACAAAGACTAAAATAAGGCTGTGTGTACCTAGCCGTGGGACGTCATTATCGTCACTGATCTTGCCGCTACCGGTGTTGGAATATTGTTTGCTGCCCACGCTGCGAGCAATGACCGAGGACGTGCCAATACTTATGCCCAAAGCAATGCTCGTGAGGATCATCACCAAAGGGAACGTGAACGTGATGGCCGCTACATAAGCGGTACCCAACTGCCCGATAAAGCCCATCTCTAGGGTTTGTACCAATATGCTAGATGACACGCCCATCATCATGGGAGCAGTTAGCTTGGCTAAAGAGCTTGGAACTTTACCTTGGGTAAGATCATGGTTGGACATCATTTAAAGTATCGCACGGCCGGGCGTCCACGGGGGGTGAAATAGCAGAGAAATGTTATCGATTTTTTGTTGTTAGGGCGGGGTCCGCCATTCGAACTAGAAGCCAAGATCATTCCTGCGTAACATATCGTCTCGCAAATTCTCATGGATCAATTTATGACTAGCTCATTTGGCTACACGCCAGCCGTTTTCGTCTCTAACGAGCAACGTCATGAATTCTTACAATTTGCGCAGCAGGCCGCTCGTTTAGCGGGTTCGATAGTACTACCCTATTTTCGCACCAAAATCAGCTCGCAAAATAAAGTTATAGGTAAGGGCTTTGACCCCGTTACCGCAGCGGATCAAGGTGCGGAAGCGGCAATTCGAAAGTCGATTGAAGACACTTATCCTGCACATGGTATTTATGGCGAAGAGTTCGGTCTGAAAAGGGGTAATGGCCTTACTTGGGTAATAGACCCGATTGATGGCACCCGCGCGTTCATGAGCGGCATGTTGCACTGGGGTATACTGCTAGCGCTATTTGACGGAGAAAATCCCATAGTGGGTGTGATGTATCAACCCTATACGGATGAGCTATTTTTTGGCGATGGGGATACAGCCTGGATGGCGCGTGGCGATGTAACCCGACAATTACACACCAGCCAATGTGCCAGTATTGAGCAAGCAATTATGACCACTACAGGCACTGCATGGTTCTCTCCCCAGCAATTATTTTGTTACGGCCAACTGCGTGAAAGTGTGCGGATGCATAAAGTAGGTGGCGATTGCTATATTTTTGGCATGGTTGCCATGGGGCAGATTGATTTTGGCGTAGAAGGTCGCCTGAATGCTTACGATATTCAGGCCTTGATCCCCATTATTAGGGGCGCTGGCGGGGTTGTGACCACGTGGAACGGCGAAAACCCTAGTATGGGCGGGGATATCATTGCCTCCGCGAACATCGAATTACATGAGCAAGCCCTGGTTATTCTGACTGATTAGAATTTGGAGTAATTCCAACTTAGGGGTAACGCTTACGTGGACAAAGAGGTAGTGGCTTTATCAACTTCCGGTAATTCGATCTAGATCTGGGGTAGGTGGGTAAGCTCGGTACACCTTATTTTGGAGTTTGTTGCTCAACCAACTCTTTTAGAATAGCCACCAACAACTCTTGTTCCGCGGCTTTTACTCGTTCTTCCAGCGCTCGGGCATCATCCTTTGGGTTAACTGCGACTTTTACTTGAGCCAAAATCGGTCCAGTGTCGTAATCGGTGTCAACAAAGTGCACGCTTGCACCACTCTCAACTTCTCCTGCGGCAATTACTGCTTCGTGCACTTTGCGTCCAAAATAACCCTGGCCTCCAAATTTTGGCAGCAGCGCTGGGTGGGTATTAAGTATTTTGCCGCGGAACGCGGTCAGGGTTTGCGAGCCGAGTTTTTTCATATAACCAAGTAATAAGATTAAATCAATTTGTTGGTCCTGGCATGTCTTGAGCATCGCGCGGTCTGCGCCATCATCATCGCCATGGGTTTTGGAACTAATATGTTGGCTCATCACGTTTGCTAGGACTGCACGGCGCAGGGCGCCAGATGAACTGTTATTACTGATTATCAATGCCACGGTGGCATCAATTGTCTTCGTTTTACAGGCATCAATAACCGCCTGGAGAGTACTGCCTTCATGAGATGCTAATACTGCTATCCGCATATTTATTCGGCGATCCTGAAAATGGCCGTATGTAGAATATCGGCGGCCAGCTCTTCACCTCGCCAGTAAGTAATATGTAGGGTGATAAATTGATGGCTTTTACGCTCGAATTTTTCTTTCACCACAGTCTTGCTGGTAATTTCATCTCCTACCTTCAATGCAGTCCTGTGGTTAGTTATTGAACTGGCGTGAATCCATGCCGGCATTTCATATTCTTCCATTAGGCAATAGTTAGCCAACGATAAAAGGTAGTGGGGATGGATATATCTTTTGTACAACGGGTCATGGTCGCTTATTTCCTCGCAATAGCGATTGTTTTCAGATTCACTCAGTGTCCAAATTTTCTCAACAAAGACTTCATCAGGTACCACGTTTCCCCAATTAATCTCGACTTTTGGCGTTGCTTTGGCCGGGCCGCTTAAGCCGATGTCCGCAGGCATTGTTTGCATCGGCCCTGCGATAATTTCTGCTAACAGCAATTCATCTTGGTTGTGGCAGGTAACCCTATATTGATTATCAGCGTCCTCACCCAGAATGATAGTCAGTTCATCTCCATCA
>MDSY01136166.1_pt1 | contig 37299 bp, 32 predicted proteins | sample 811131 | NCBI WGS metagenome assembly MDSY01 (sample SAMN05326643, study PRJNA326480) | marine metagenome | isolation source: seawater | place: Atlantic Ocean: South West | collected 2010
CCAGTCCGGCGACCAGTCCGGCGACCAGTCCGGCGAGGACGGCGACCAGTCCGGCGACCAGTCCGGCGACCAGTCCGGCGAGGACGGCGACAACGATTCTACGGGCAGTGATGGTGAGACCTCGTCCCCCGATGGCTCGGGGGGCGGGGCAACCGTCGGTGAATTCGGCGGAGGCCATGATGATTTCCGAGAGCCTGAGCTGGAAGAGGGCGAGACCCTTGAGGAATTCGATGAGTCGAATGAGGAGGCTATCAGGAAAATAATTTTTGAGGATAAGATCAACGAGACCAAGGGGATTCATGGGACAGGCAGCAGCCGCTTCGCACGGGGCGACCTCGACCGAGAGTCCAACCATGTCCCCTTCGCAGAGCATCTCAGGGACTGGTTCAAGAACCGGACTGACGAAGGATACGACCGCCCCTTCTGCTCCAAGGCTTACCACCGACACGGCATCATCCGCCGCGCCCGAGGGTCCAATGTGGCACGGGAGATCGTGTTCCTTGTGGACACCAGTGCGTCCAACGTGGACAGGATGGGGCCGATGCTCGACAAGATCCAGCGGGTGTTCGATGAGTTCCAGCCCCGCATCACTCACGTTGTCCCGTGCGATACCAAGGTCACCGACCACCATGAGGTCATGGCCGGAGGCTGCATCCCCCAGAATCTCAGGGGCGGGGGAGGCACCCGCTTCAAGCCAGCCTTCGACTGGGTAGAGGAGAACGCCCCTACCGCCGACGGTATCATCTACCTGACCGACGGCTACGTCTTCCAGTCCGAGTGGGACTCTCTGGAAGATCCCCAGATCCCCGTGCTCTGGCTCTGCTTTGGATACCCCCCCGCCGAGACCATCGGGACCACCCGTTACACTTTCGGGGAGAGGGTGGAAGTTGAACTCTCATAACTAAAATCACCACCACCCATGAACTCAGAATACAACAACTGGAACGAAGAGCATACGGTTATGATCCTCGACGGGCCTATCGTCCGCCCCGCGCCCACACCCAAGCGCATCGGCCTCACTCCCGAGGAGCTTGCTAGGATCGAACGCCGTGTCGAGGCTCTTCGTCCGCGCCCTCTCACTGAACAGGAAAAAGCCAAGCTCGCCCACATCAAAAGGTGCAGCTAAATCTTAACTCAAGAAATAAAATGTCAACTACCATTACCGAAAACGTCTGGTCTCTACTCCGCTTCTCCTCCGAGGATCAGCGGGTGTGGAGAGCCGACAAGACTGGAAGCCTCTACCTGACCGACCACAGCGGCGACGGGTGTGGGGCACCCTACGGGGACAACGTCGGGAACCCCGACCAGTGCAGTGACGGCCCGCTCAGGATCGCCGTCGAGGAGATCCGAGAACTCAAGATGGCCTACGAGCCGAGCCGTGCATACGGCATCCGGTGCCATGTCCCGTGCTTCGCGGAGGCCCATGAGGACAAGCGGGTCAAGGTTAGCTGCCAGCCAGCCGTGGGCCTGTTCCTTGCCAAGCTACTCAAGGTTCCCGCAACGCTCACCATCGGGAGCGATACCCGAACCAATGACGTTGAGCGGATGGTGGTGCTGCCCTTCCTCGACCCCCTCCCCTATGGCCGCGCCCAGACGTATACTCTCTGGGAGCCTAAGCGGCCCGAGCTAGACCTGTCAGAAGTTAACATAGAAAATAGTCTTTGAGTTATGCCCAGACCCATTCACCATTCCATCAGAAGCGCCTTCGACAACGCCCGTCCCAAGGGTCTCCCGAGTCCCGAGGTAGTCTCCCGAGTCCTGAGAGAGATCAAGGAGTCAATCGAGGACGGCCCCCGAGACTACGCTGACTTCGACCCCTACCAGATCGCACAGGAGATTGACGAAATAGAAAACGGAGATGCCCAAAGAGATTAGAGAGGTTGCCAGTAGCTCTTCCCGTAACCATGAGAAGGCTTACAAGAAACGCCGCCGCAAGAAACAGAGACAACTCGACAAGAAGAAATGCCAGCGAGAACAAAAATGAACCGCAACCGAGCAACCCGCCGCCACAAATCCGCCGCCAAGTATGCTCGCCGCCTTGCAATCAATAGCAAGACTCAGGCCGAGGCTGTGGCTCACAAGCCCTACAAGTTCAAAAGCCAAGGCCGCACCTGCTCTTGTGCAGTGTGCGCCTACAACCGACGACGCTTCCACGGCAACAGCCTTGCGGGTCTCTCTAATCAAGAACGACGCAACCTAGACTCAGCTAATCACAACTACTAAATATGAAGAAAGACAGTGAGACCCCAGAACCCACCCAATTTGAACTGCTCACCGAGGCGCTCCGTGTGAGAAGCCTGACCGAGGCCGAGGCTCTCCGCCGAAAGTTTATGCGTCAAAGGGGTGCAGGAGTTAAAGCGTGGAAAAGATTTCTCGTGTCAGTCGAGGTTTTCGAGAAGGCCATGAAGCAGTGGCAGGGAGACGGCGCGGTTCCCGATGAGCCAGAATCTTAACCTGATGAAAGTTTATCGAGTTAAGGATGCGGTCACGCCGTGGCTCGCCCAGTTCTTTACAACCAAGGCAGCCGCGACGAAGGAGGCTAAGTTGCGGACGGCGATGACTAAAAAAGAACATGAAGTCGAGGCCCTTGAAGTCCGCACTGATAAGGGAGGACTCGCCTCCCGCCAATCACTCCGCCGCTTCTGTGTAGACCTGTGGGAGGACGCGCTGGTGGAATATGACAAAGTTCATTTCCCCTCTACCCGACTCCGCCCTACCGCTGAGAAACTGAGAGAAGACATACAAAAGACATACAAAAGAAATGAAGATGAGTGAGATAATATTTAAGACAAAGATAGGAGACTACTTCTATGTGGTCACTAGGTATATGGGTAAGGAAACTCGGCATCCCTTCTTCCCCGAGGAGCCAGAGGAAGTAGACATCTATCACTGCGTTGCCTACCGAGAAATTTTAGATGGTGTGGGGGATTACGCGGGGGTCAGAATTACAGGTGATGAAGACATCGAAGGGCGGCACCTTGAGATGTGTGCAATCTATAAGAAGCGCCTCGAAAAAGGCGGCGAGTGGGAAGGGCACGACCGCCCACTAAAGAGAAAAAACAAAATTCACAATAACGCATGACTGCAACCCTCTTCCTGATCCTTGTCCCGCTTATCTTGGTGATATTACTCCGGCGTAACAGAACCGAAAGACATGATTAAAACCATTGGACAAACTGTTAGAACTATGTATAATCCCACCGTGGCTAAAATAATTGATGTCCGAAAATGGTTTCCGAAGATGCGTAAAGGTTGCACCCGTTACGTCATCGAGCAGGAACTGGAGGCCATCGCCTTAGAAGAAGCCGCACTCAAGCCGAGGGTGGATGCCATCCTCTACTTGCTCAAGAAACTGTAACCCCCCCAAACAAATGGACATGGCAACCTTGACAATCAGCACAGACAATGCAAAGCAAGCCCGAGTCATACTCTCACTTCTCACCGAAGCAGAAGAGAACGGGGAGCTGGACTTCTCATTCGGGTGTCACCTCTCTGAGGTCAGAGAAAAAGTCGAATTCGATCACGCGCTTTAACATGAAAAAAGAACTAGCTATTTACGAAGCGGTAACGCTTACCCTCGCCGCGTTGGTGGGGACACTCTTACTCGTCCACGCGGGCTTGTCCCTTATCGAGTATTTAATTTTTTGAGTTTAGTTGCTCGGGCATGGTGTGTGGGGAGATCCCACAACGGGTTTAGCTAGTGCCCAATGAAACACCCGAGCAACTATTTTTTATAATATATCAGAATGTCCTTGACACTAGCCCCACAGCATATTAAACTCCGGCACCTTAAAACTAACCATGAGCAAAATACTCTACCCTCCGCAAGCGCGAGCGTTCCGGTTCTTTTACCAACGCCTTAACAGTGGCCTCTCCACACTCGACCAGTCCGATATGGGAACTGGTAAGACCCCAGTCGGAGTCAAACTGGCTAAGGCCCTCGGTAGCCCCGTAGCTGTCATCTGCCCCAAGGCCGTGATCCCAGCATGGGAGCGCGAGCTAGCCGAGGAGGGCATCACTGCAACCTTCATCCTTAACCTTGAGTCCCTTCGCAGGGGCAAGACTGGTTACGTTTCCAAGGTCGGGAAGAAGAACTTCAAGTGGCTGTTACCTCAAGATACTTTTTTCTTGGTAGACGAGATCCACATGTGCAAAGGGCCTTGGTCCCAGAACGCCGCTCTTCTGGTTGCGCTGGTTAAGCAGGGATATCTGATCCACGGCATGAGCGGGACCAGTTGTGAAGACCCAACCGAGATGCGACCCCTTGGCCTGATGCTCGGACTCCACTCGGGCGATGAGAAGAAGGACGGTATGCTCCGTTGGTGGCCGTGGATGCGGCGGTATGGCTGCGAGAAAAACAACTGGGGTTCATGGATCTTGGAAGATCCGTTCCACCTGCCCAAGCTCAGGAAGGAGATGTATTCTACCCGAGTCCACCGCCTCACCGTGTCTGACTTCCCGACCTCGTTTAAGGAGAACCGAGTGTTCGTCCAGCCTATCCAGTTTCGCGAGAACAAGAAGATCCAGAAGGCTTATGAGGATCTCGGGGTCACCCCGTCTATTGTCGAGGAGTATATCGAGAAGGGGACGGTGACTGATTCCGAGCATGTCCTCGCTAACATCACTGCTGCCCGTCGATTGGCCGAGGCGTTCAAGGTGGTGGACATCGCTGAGATGGCGGAAGACCTCATGCAGAAGGGTAACTCCGTAGTTCTTTTTGTGAATTACAGCGACACGGTAGACGCTCTCAGGCTCCGCCTGAAGTGTGACCGGATTGATGGGAGGCAAACTGCGACCGACCGCCAGAGAGTCATCGATGAGTTCCAAGCCGACCAGACCCACTGCATCGCAGTCAACGCGGCTGCCGGAGGGACGGGGATCTCCCTGCATGACACTGTGGGAAACCGACCCCGAGTTGCTCTGATTTCCCCGACGTTCAACTTCAAGATTTACAAGCAGGTGCTGGGCCGTATCCACCGGAACGGCGGGAAGAGCGATGCGATCCAGAAAGTGTTGGTCGCCTCTGACTCTATCGAAGAGCATGTCATGCGGGCTATCCAGCGTAGGCAGAGAAACATGAAGCACCTGCACAATGTCGAGTAAGCGCCACTATGTCCGAGAGCTATTCCCTCGCGGTATGCCTATGCTTATTCAGGGAGAGCTTGATCTCGATGAGGACTGCAATCTTTTCCAATGGTCGGGAGGAGGCCACCCTACCGTGGACCCTGATACCTGCACCCTGCATCCTGTCATCGGGGACAAGGTTCTGCCAGCCTCACCAACCCTCGATACCAAGACACGCTACAGTATCGCCATGAGATTGACCGACGTTATCCGAAATAAAACATAATGAGTTTACACCGAGCATTAGAAAAGCAAGCCGCCGAACATTCCAAACTTGAAGCAGAGATCATGGACAACGTGGCCAACCGCAAGTGGACAAGGGAACAGCTTCAGAAGAAGATAGCTTACCTTTACATCATGGGCATCAAGCACGGCATCGAGAACGCTATCGAGAGAGGGTAAGCTAGCGTTCCACTGTCAGAAATCTTTCACGTTCCCCGTGTGCCCGCATCAAGGTCCGCAGTCTCTGCTGGCCTTGAGCTGTTCTCATCAGAGACTCTGTGACGTTCTTGGTCGGGACAGGGTTTTCCATGAACCCTGCGAACAGGAGCTTGGACCGTCGGTCCCCGTATCGGGCGGCGGTCATGGCCCCGTAGATACTCTGGTTCGTCATGCCCAAACCTTTCATGCCGCGCATGGCCTGCATCAGTTTCTGGTTGACCCGTTTCCTGTCAGACAGAACTGACTTATGGACCGCCTCTACGGCTCCCTCGGTCATTCCCTTGGGAGTGAGCAGTTCATTGAAGGCTCGGCCAGCTCTCCGATGCTCGTCCCTTAACTGGTAAACAATTCTTGAGAATTGGTCTTCAGGCTTATAGAAGCGAGGCCGGACTGGCAGGGAGTCATAAACGACAATCCCAAACGGAGAGTCTGCGAACGACTCCGGCGCGTCACCGAACCCTGCCCTGATAGCTTCAATCGCCTTGAGCGGAGTCCGAGGCCCATACGCTTCCCGACCGACATACTTTAGTTTGTTGAGCATACGGATATGCAGCGGCTGTGATGACTCAACAATAGGCATATTGGTTTTCGCATTGCGGTTCTCCATTACGTCTATGATAGAACCCGCTAGGATCTGCTCTCCCAAGTATGGCTGGAGGATAGCAGCGGTAGTCATCTTCTCGACTGCGGTGAACGGCTCTCCCCGAACCATGTGTTCCATGCCCCGAAGCAGGGGGTCCACGATAATGGAGAACGGGTTGAGGTAGGTAAGATCCAGAGAACCTATCTTCCCATCATCAGTCTTCCACAACCAGAAAGTATGATTTCTGAGATAAGGGGGCAGGGACATGCGGAATGCCTCGTCCTCGTCTTCTCCCATCTCGCTCAGTAGGGACCGGAGCAAAGTCGGAACAGCCATGCTCAACACTCCGGCGATGAATGTCATTGATAGAACCCGATTATACCCCCTCCGCCTCATCACAGGGTTCTTGGAACGTATGTCCCTGAACCCTCTTTTGTAGGTGTTAACAACGATGCGTGGGACTTCAGCGGTGAACCGGATGAACGGTGCGAATACGAGTCCCCACCCCGAGCCGCTTATTTTTTTGATGATCGGGAGAGCGCGTGAGTATGACTGGGCAGTGTCACCTACGATCTCCGCAGCCTCTTGCTTGAGTTCCAGATCAGACATATTTGCGTATGTCTGCTGGTCCGGCGGAAGCAACCTGTCTGCTTCTTGGGCTTTCCTGAGAATAGCCAGTTCATTCTCGTAGTAACCGATCTTGTAGAACGAGTCCATTGCAGACGCCAGTCGAGCCAGAGTGTTCATCATGCTCGTATACTTAGCCCCGCCCTGCTTTATCAGGTTCTTATCAGAGAGTTTCTTTTGCAGGTTAACTATCTGCTCTTGGACCCCATCGAATGTTTCTTCGCCATTGATGAGCCGGAGCATGATCTGTGAGCGGACTTCGTTACCGAATACGTCCAGCCCCTCAAGCTCTCGTAGGTATGCATTGGTAGCCGCCTTGTTTCCTTTGAGTGCCCTGCGAACAGCCTGCCAAGCAGACATCCCTCGGCCCTCGCCTACGTCCCCGCTCCATATGTCCTTGCCAGCTTTCCAATACCCTTGGGCTGGACCGAAGAACAGGACGTTTCCGAGCATGTTCCGTAAGAAGAATCCTACCGAGAACAGGGTCTTGAATCCCATAGCCGAACCTGTCGCTAGCTGGGCTGCTCGCATGGACCCGTGCAAGAGTTGTGACGAAGCGTCATCCCCAGATCTGGGAGTCTGCTGGAACATAGGCCGGATACTATTGTAGATGTCTGGGTGGACATACATCCCAGCCAATGGGTTCAACCCACTATCGGCACTCGTCGAGAGAATCTTTTTGTATTCGATGAACTCACTGTAGTTCTCTCCCAGTGCTTTGTTGTATTGTTCCGCAGTCAAGAGCCAAGGAGTCTCCGCCTGCGTCCCCGCCTGTTTCATTTTCTCAAGGAACGACTGGTGTGCCGCGATCTTTGCAACGGTTCCAAACGAATACAAAAGGTTGTCGATGCTGGACTCGGGGAGGTTATTGGCTCCCATGAGATCCGCCAAGGGCTTAGGTATGTCAGACCTCTCCTTGAGGTTTTTCACAATAGCCTTCAGTCCATTAGACATTCTGGGGGCCACTGTCTTGGGCATGCCAGCCAGTTCAAATGCTGACGCGAAGTCTTGGGCCTCGGTCAGTTCTCCCTGACCTCTCCATGAGTTGAGGAACTCTGCGGCCATCTGGAATCCGAGAGATGCTCCTCCGTTAGAGGACTTTGTGTATAAGCGGTAAGACTCATCTTTCGCGTCCTGCAAGGTAAACTCTCGGTTACCTGCATTGTCGCGCATGAGTTCATCGGTCTTGTTTTCAATCCACTGTCCCCGCATAAACTCGATAGCCGCTTCCCTGACCGCTACATCTTTTTCTTCTTTTGAAGTTAAGATGCGCTTCACATACCCAGAGTCAGAGAACATCTGATACCTGCGGGTGATGTAAAGTCCCATATTATTATCGAACTTAGCAATAACATCGTGGCCTCCCCGACCGAACAGGTCTCGGGCTTTTGCGGAAAGCTCATCAGTAAGACGGCGGAGGTCTACGATAACGGTAAAGAGGTCTGGAGCAGTATCGGCTAGCTCCGAAAGGGCAGCGTCCCGACCACTCAGAGCTGCCTGTTTGTTGGCCATCCTGCTTTTTTCCAAGGTCTCTTTGAACGACTGTTCTTCTATTTCTGTTTCCGCTCCCTTGCGGGCATCGGCCCTTTTCCTAGCTTCATTGATGCGTTTGTTGAGCCGATCTTTAGCTTCTTTAATTCTCTTCCTGCTTTCGGAACCCAGCTTGCGGATTTCTTCTGGGGTCTGATTTCCATCAGCCCGCATTTCGCGAACTATAGACGCTATGTTTTCTTTGTCTTTCGCAAACTGGTTTTCCGCGTCCTCGATTTCCTGTGACAGGACCACTCTGGACCTCGCCTTGATTTCATCCAGCCGTTTGATGTGCGCTTGTTGAAGATCGTTGTCTGGGTCTGGGTCGATATTGTCCAGTGTTCCCACAGCAGCTTGGATAAGATCCCAAGGAACATCGTCGGGCGAAGCGTAATACTTATCAATCGCGGCGATATACTTGTCGTGGTATTCCTCGACTATTTTCTCGGTAGTCCGCAAGAACGCATCTCTCTGGCGGGCATACTTCTGAACAGTCGGGTCCGTCTCGCCAACGAACATCTTAGCGAACTGTCTTTTCACTAACTTAAATCCACTACCCGCTCCTGCGACGGGGAGTTCAAGCAGTTCAATGAAGTTTCCGTAGTCAACCTTGTCCGCGTCAAACTCAGATGGAAGATCTGATTCATCCCCGAAGACCCCCGAGAAAATGTATCTCTCGTCTGCCGGATTAAATCTAGCTTCCAATGGAATAAGATTAAAGTCTTCGTCGAGAGTGACTGGTGCTGCTGACTTGATCAGACGCGAATCTCTGACCGCGATGTTCATGTCGTTGTCATCAAGAACTGGGAAGTTACCGTCTACGTCCGTAGCTACCCCGTTCTCTGAAATCAACATCCCGTCATATTCTCTCAGGACGGCATCGACGACTTGTTGATTTTCCCAGAAATTCCAATGCCCGTTTGCAAGGTTACCCTTGTTCTTTTTGATCCACTCTTCTATTGGGGTTGAATCCGTGTCTTTATTCGGGCGGTTTTCATACAGCAAATCAGAATACTTTTCCCAGTCTTTACGCGGGTCAAATAGCTTATCTACTTTTAAGTAGACGGGGATAATCTCCAGACTTCTTGGGGGCGCTAGCTTTCCACTTTCTACGACATTGTGGTTAACTTTGTTCTGCCCAAACTCCCGCGCAGAGTCTACATCAGGAGTAAAGAACGTCAGGTTGGTTGCCGTGCTAGTGCTTACTATATCGGACCCCGTCTTTTTCGGGTCGAAGGTGGTCAGCACCCTATCGGTCCCGTGGTAGGCTACCCCGATTTTCCAGCCAGCAGCCCGTGCCGCCGCGTCTACCATTGGGCGGAGTTTGTTTCGGATCTCCTGCCCCTTCAAAGAGTTTATCTCTGGGGCGGGTTTGTCTTCTTCAAACTCATACTCAACCTTGGACCCCCAAGGTTTCATAGCCATGATCAAGGCCGACTGCTCGTCGTAGGCCAGATGTTTTTCGACAAGCTCCATGAACGCCTTGCTCCCCATGCTCTCCTTGGCTTCGTTAAGGACAGACATGTATTCCTTGTTAATCGCCCGAAGTTCTTTGACCGTCGGGTCAGGTAGAATCGACGAGACGGGTTTAAGGAATGACGGATCAGCAGGGAATCCGCTAAGGCCAATGGCCGACGGGAGGTCGGTGCTAAGACCCTCTGGGTCTGGGGGAAGGTTATCTACCTCAACTGCTCCGGCACCAGCTCCATCAGGATCTCCTCCGGCACGGGCGTCGGGTGGTCCGGCCACTCCAGCATCAGGAAGTCGCTTGAGTCGAACGCTTTCTGTGTAGGATTTATCTCTAGCAACCAAGCTGCGCTCGACTGGTGTGGCCCAGTCTGGGAGGCCATATCCTCCAAATCGCTCCTCGATAAGGTTTCTTGCTTCGCCATCGTCATTTGTTTTATTCCATATTTTACGGGACTCATCAAGAACTGTTTCTTTGTCCCCCTTCTTAGCGTAGCTCGCGGCCTCCCGTTTCTGCTCTGCGGTAAAGAGAGTCCTGACTTGCTCCCACGTTATCGACTGAATTTCTCTAGTAGATAAGTTAGTCCCGTCCCGCCCGTTGATAAACGCGGCAGCGTCTTGGTGTGCTCTGAGGAACATGGCGTAGACCCCCATCATGCCAAGCTCTTTGTTGCCCGCGCTGCTGATGCCAGCACTCCCGAAGTTGTGGGAGACTTCATCACTGCCTCCTGCAACCGGAAGCATGAGCGCGGCACCAACCGCGTGTGTGTCCACAGTCCCGTCCATGATATTGGTCGGGTCTGCAATATTGTTGCGGAAGTTTCTGACCTTGTGCTGATTCCCGAGGAGGTCACTGTGGACCTCGGGGTCGTCGGTAAGGAAAGAATCAACCGCCTTTTGGATCTCGGGGTATGAACCCCAACCCACCTTTGCGATCTCGCCGTTCTTGGTCCGTTGCAACTGGACCCTGTTTCCTTCTGGGGTGATAATCGCGTAACCTCTCGGGTGATTCAAATAGTCAAAAGTCCTAACGAACCTAGCGGGTAGCGGACGCATCCTCGCCAGTTCTGCGTTCCTGCGTTTCTTGAACGCCTTGTCACTTTCGCCCTTTTTCTGTGGTTCAGGTTCAAACGAGGCCGCATCTTCGATGAGCTGGGCTAGGGTCTTGCCCTTCATGATGACTACCATAGCCTCGGCATCTTTCTTAGCCTGAGCTTTTTTCTTGGCATGAGCCGCCGCAGTAAGCCCAGTCTTAGGAATGTTCTGGGACATCTCGATGAACGCATCGGCCATCTCCTTATCGAAGACAGTTTCCTGCTGTTTAGATACCACCTCCATTACTCGGCCAGCCAAGGACACGTTCTGGAACCAGTCCTTCTGCGGGCTAAGAACCGCGATGGTCGCAGCAGCTTGACCCGTCGTTATGTTGTATCGGGTAGCAAAGTCTTGCGCGATACGGTTGGCCCCCTCATACCAGAGCTTGGCCCGCTCCCTGATCTCAGGATGCATGGTGTCATGCAGGTGAACCAAGTTCTCAACCATTCCCTTATGCACACCCTCATACACCTCATCTGCGAGCGGGCGCATCTTATCAAAGAAGTCTCTTTTCAGGGACGCCCTCCATTTTTTGGTAGCGCCTACAGCACCGCGAGTCGGCGTGTCACGCACAAACTGAATTAGCCCCCGCAAGATTTCCATCTGGGCTTCGTCTCCAGTGTATGGAACTTGCCCTGTTTTTGCTTTGGCCTTATCAACATAAAGTTTTTTCCCGATACGCTCGATGAATCCGTCGCTAAGGTAGATCGGGTCTCCATAGTCATCCTGACCCTGCACCGATTTGATCTCATCAATGAGTGCTTTGGTTAAGCCCTTTTCCGCAAACACAGCGTTGTGTCTGTCGTTCAGATACTTCAGTTCCTTGTAGGCCGCAGTGTCCTCACCCCTCGCCTCAACCGCTCGGCCTTTGCGGTTCTTCCGACCTTTGAATATCTGGTATCCAGCAACGGTGGGCGCGTTGAGAACATAACTTTTCTGACGGGCGTAGTTCTCAAAGGTGCTGTCCTCCGCTCTGTCGTTAGGCCCCTTGCCAGTCGCGGTCCTGAAGCGGGCAGCGGGTTTGATATCCAAAGCAGAAATATCCAATGGCGCGTCCACCGCAGACAAATCTTCTGCCGTATCGACCATGATCCCTGAACCCAAGCCGACTGTGCCTTCGCGTATAGCCCTTCGCCTTACCGCACGTTTCGTTAACGACTCCGAATCCCATTGGGGGCCATCTTTCTTGAGATTAGCTATCTGGATAGTCAGATCCAATACTTCTTCCAGTGCTGTGTTGGCGCTTTCGCTTGCCTTGTCTCCAAGGAGGAGACGTTTGATTATATCAATAAACTCTTGGAATACTGACTTATCGGGTGAGGCGGGGAATTTTCTAAGGAAGTCTTGGAAGTGGGGGTTTGACCAAGCGTCGGCAATAAACTCCTCTATACTGTCTGCGGCGTAGCCAAGTTTCCGGTCGGCGGCAAGCCCGCGATGGAAGACATCTGGGTGCATCCTGAGTTCCTCTTCAATCTGTGGCTTCACCCAATGATAGAGCTTAAACAAATCCCTGATCGGAGCAGGAACCTTGGCCACTGCCTCGGGGTCTTTGAACCTACCACGACTAATATAGTTCACGGGCAGTAGGTCGCGTATCTCGGCATTAGGCGCTAGTGTCCCTTCAGTGACGGCCTGCCCACCATCAGTGCCTTTAGCATACACCCAATTATCTAGTGCTTGTCGCTTGCGTGACGGTCCACCCCTTGTTTCCAAGACTCCCGCTTCGTATAGCTTTATCATGCTGGCTGCGTGTCCAGACTCATGCGTGAGTGCCATGCCCCAAGCCTGTGCTGGGGTTAAGTGCCGCCCAAACGGCAATGACGTAGTAATGGAGATTTGACCTTGGGGTCCAGTCGCCTTGGTCCCCCTTATACCAAACTCAGACCCACCAGTTTGCGTCTTAAATTTGTGCAGTCTGCTCCGACCAGCTTGGGGACGATCCTCGGGTTCCCACTCTTCCATCCTGCGCTGCTCGGAGGGTGTCAGTTCCTCTTCAGGCTTAATCGCATGCCAAACTACTCTGGTCTTATCAAAATCTTTACGGCCACTCGGACTCATGCCGTTCCGTAAAATACGCAACGACCCGAGATACCTAGACTTAGTGTCTTTGGGGATCAGGTCGATAACCTCCCCCAACGACATAGACAGACGCATTTCGCCAGCGCCCCCCTCTTCAGGCAATGATTTTTTTGCTGCCTGCCAGCCCTTTGTTTCCATTATCTCAGCGAACTCTGCGTCCCCTTCATCGGCGGGGAACAAATCAGCAGCAGATCCGAACATGATCCCTGAACCCAGATCCAATGTTCCCTGCTCCAGTGGCTGGGCTGGTCTGCGAAGAGTGAATCCTTCATCGTAAGCGTCCGCTAGGCTAGCCGCATGATACTCGCGCATCACTTCCATTAACTGCACATCTGACATGCCTTCCAATGTGTAGGTCTCAAGGTGCCTGCCACCAGACCAGATCTCTATCTCGTCTTCATATTGGTTATCTCTGACATCTTTCCAACTTTCAAAGCGATCGTTAATCCACGCCTCGGGGTCGTTAACCATCTGGTCTATAATTTCGTCTTCAATTTCGGTGAAGCCTTCACTGGCGTAGAAATCGTAGAGTTTCTTTCCTCTGATATGGCCTTTTCCCCTGTGTGTTGATTGGAAAAACAAGGTAATGTCAGAACCTACCTGATCCATCTTTCCAAGAATCGCCTTGAGCATAGCCCTGCCTACTCCCTTGGATCTCAAGTCTTCGGGAACGAAAATATGTTGGAGGTAAACATGATTTCTTATCTCTTTGTCAGGGGCATCTAAGAAACTTTTTGTATACCCTTCACGTTGCTCAAGAGCAAACATGGGGGCGTCATACATTTCGAGTGTCTCGGGGCTAAGGTCTGTGAAGCCGAGATCGGCTGGGTCCATCACCGTGTAGACGAGACGACTGAACTTATCTTTCACCTGCACTCCCAATGATTGAGCACCCTCAATGGCTTCGTTCGTCGGAGCAGAAATGCCCGATGCAACTGCAAGCTCTTGCTCGTCAGGTTGATCGACGGACTTATTCATCCCCGCTTGTTTCTTGAGCAGCTCAAGGACAGCTAGGGGGTTATCCGCGTCAAATGTTTTAATGTTACTGAGGCTTCTAAAGCCGAGCTTCAGCGCCCTCAGTTCATTAACTACTCTGTTTATCGCCGTGTTAAGTTCTGGAGATATGTTCTTACGGGAACGGTAGTAACCCAATTTCTTCAGGAACCGTTGGAAATAACGGATAACATACTGGAGAATGCTGGGGTTAGTCCGAAGGAAAGCTACGTCTTCTTCAGTAGAAAATCCGTTCGTGGCCCGCTCCGCGTGTTGGCGAAGCATTTCCTCCATTACTTGGATCTGAGTGGTTGGGTCTCCAGCCCGCCACTTCTCCTTCATCTTCTCTCTCATCGAGGCAGCTCCCGCAGAGTCATCGCCATACGCATCAATCGCTTTGTATGCATCGGCGATAGTCATCGCGGCGATAATCTCCTGTTGCTCTGTGCGAGTAAGCGCAGCTACTGATGCGGCGTGGGCAATCTCTTCGTTAATGACGACCGAGATAATCCCCAGAAGTGTTTCGGGGGGAACTTTTCTCCCAGCGTTCCGACGCTGTAGGTCCACCATTAGCCCGTTTAATTTTTTAGGGTTTATGGTCAGGACTCCGGTATCGTTGTCCATCTTGGCCATCTGAGGGATAGTCTCGCTCACCTCTGTCCTTACTTCAGGTGGAATGACGGCTCCTTTAAGATACCTGACTATCCGCTCATAAGCGTCCCCTTCTTCTTTCTTAGCCGTAGCGTCAACTCCGGTTGCTTCTTGAATCGCAGAAGACAAATCCGCTTGCTCTTGCTGGGCAGTCGAGACCCCCTTGGTAATCGTATGGACTACCGTGTCGGGAGTGATCGGCTCTTTTGGGATCGTGTTTTCCGACACAGGGGTAAACGGGAAAACGCTTTCCTCGATAAAGTCTACGGCTTGCTTGGACTTTTTGTTGGGCAGTGCGAGGAACTCGTTAACCGTAATTAAATCTTTCTTTTTACGGCGGCGAGCGCCTGCTTCCAAAACAGAAGAATGCGAAAGATCCAGAACGGCGGAGAACGCGGCATCGAATCTAGGGGTTGCCCCCCGAAAAAACGAGCGGATGGCCCTGATGATTCTTTGGAACGCGCTGTAAACAGCGGGTCCGCGATCCCCCGTCATTGTTTTTACAAACTGTTGGAAGTCAGTTGACGTAAGGAAGTGGGCAACGAACTCGTCTACGTTTGCCAATGCATCATTGATCCGTGAATCGTTAAACGAGAACACTCCAAGGTTTGGCAGTCTGCTCGACGGAGTAGTGATAAAATTCCTTATGGAATACTCTGAACCCATCGCAGCGTAGTCTTTCTTGAGTTCAGAAATAGTGGCCTCCAAAGTTTGGATCGCAGCCGTTTCCTGTGGGGTTCTAGCCGATTCGGGCTTCCTTGTAATGTTAGTTACATAAGCGTGGATAAGTTCATGCAGAAGAGTGTCTGCCAGCCCCCTCGGATTATGGCCATTTATATTCAAGGAGATAGCCGGAGTTCCATCGGAGAGTCTGTCAAACTTGCCCGCGTAGGGTTGATTTGTTTCGTCAATCGACAACTCAATAGTCTTAATAAAATTAGGAGACTGAAGAAGGAGCCGCGCCAGCGATACAAGATGCGTGTCGTATTCTTTCTGAGCGCGTTGCGAAAGCCCCGCAATTCTGTTGAGGGCCTCAATGATAGAGTCGGGGTTTCCGCTCTCTAAGCCCAACGCGGCTATCGCGTCATTGTTAAGCATCTGGACATACCCCTTGCCCATGTTGTGGGGCTGTGACCGAAGAAAAAGAGTGCGAACAGATTGCTTAACGTAATTAAAGAAGTTAAGCGTTTCTAAATCGGTAGCGGGTTCACCCTTAATGTTCTCAACTGTATCTTTAATCAGGGACAGGTAATCCGCGTCAGACTTAGGAGTCCCTTCAATAGAATTAGAAGTAAGCCCCATCAGCCGGAGCGCATCCCTGACTGGAGCAGCCATGTCGAATTGGCGCGTCCTTAGTTCTTTTTGGAACAGGAGGCTGATAGAGTTGGACTTAGCGTTGCCCTGAGCCATCCAGTTCACAAGATGACCCCAAAGGGTTTTATTAGTCGTCCGGTTAAAATCAATGTTAGTTGTCTGGAAGACTTCGTTCTGAACAATCCCTACAATCCGACGACGAAGTGCCGAGTCAGCAGTCATAGCTGCGACGGCATTAGCTTGAACTTCTTTATACGCGGCTGTGATCCTCGCTGGGGCGAACGGAGGGGCTATCTCTTCTTGAGGCGGAACGTATGTGTCTTCTGCTTCTACCTCTGGGTTAAAGTCTGGGTCACCTTCTAACTCAGAAACTTCGTCAACAGATAACGTAGACACAAAAGATTCTTTCTGGTGCGCCAACCTAGACTCCTGTTCCGACACATATGCATCAGCAATGCGGCGTCCAGCACTTGGTAATGATGAGTAACCAGAAAAATCTGTCCCTTCAAACAACGCCTCCATTGAACTCAATCGAAGTTCTAACAGCGCAGCTTCAGTAAACTCGGGAGCAAGTTCTCCTTTAGAGGGTGCGAGAAACGGGGCGACTGACTCGTTAGATTCCAGACGGTCCAAGATATCCTGATTGGAAATTTTTTCGTCTGGGTTAAACGGGGAGGTCACCATGCCTTCTGGGTCTGCTAATCCCTTAGCCCGAAGATTAACTACGCGCTCAGTCAACTTGACCAACCTTGTGTAATCTGGTTGCAACGACAACACGCGGTCCATAGGTGTAACCGCAGACACAAGGCCCCCTGACTCAGGGATAACTATATCAGAAACAAAAATCTTGTCGTTAAACTCAGTAAACCTGAATGAGGGGTTTATCTGGTTTTTAATAAAAGACCTTACGTTTTTATCGACAACAACAGGAATCCCACGCTCAAGGAAAGTCAGCATATCCAAGGGGTCGTTGTTAAACATGCCAACGCCGAACCGATTTACGAAAATTTTCCCGTCCCCATAGGCAGAGTTCATGGGGATGTCCCCTTCCAACGGTGAATAAGAAATACGAAGGAACTTACTTTTGATTCCTTCAGCAATCTTTGCATTTGCCGAGCGGATAAACGCATCCGAAGTGGTCCGCTGATTAACGGGAATCCCCAGTCTTTTTAGTTTAGCAGGCGTAATGACATGTCGGAACCCGCTTGCTATAAGATTGTCAATCGCTTCGATTTCATCAGGGGCCTCAGTGACTTCGTCCAAGGTAACGTCCGAATCAATCTTGAGATTTGAAAGGGCTTTGACTCGGTCTTTGAACGCTTGCCCGATCAACTCTTCAGCTTGTTCTGGACTCACCGCTTTTCCTTCTTGGACACGTTTCCGCAAAGCCCGACCGACCGATGATTCGCCAGCAACTTCAGCGGAAGAAGCCTCACGGTTCATCTTAACGTAAAGATCTTTTGCCCGATTTATTTCGGCAACCCGCTTCCCGAATCTTGCTTCGATTGCTCCTGCTTCGCCCACCCTGCGGGGGTCTAGTATTTTAGACCGCTGCGGGGGCAAGGCTTCTTCGATAACAGGTGGCGTGGGGGTTGGAGAAATAAGATCCCTTACAGATTGGTGGTCTGCATTTTCTACATAGCTAGATGAACCAGCAGGCATATTCATCCGGTTCATCAGAGCGCCTTTAATTTCCATCGTGGCTGGGTTGGCGTTCGTAGCTACGCTGGCCTTGTCTGCCATGACATCAGCAATAGCTGACGCTACGGAATCGGGGTTGACCTTATCCTGCAAAGCCAACTCCATTTGAGGGTCCGAAGTAATACCAGAGGGGAGGGGAGTTTCAGGAGCATCGTCGGGAGTCGGTTCAACTGCTGCGGGGATTGCTGCCCTAGCGTCCTTCCGTTTCATGTCGGACACGACTTCTTGAAATGCCTTAGCCGTTATTGGTGACCCGTTCGCGTTGAGATCAGCGACGGTCTCATTGATGATGTCGTCATAAAACTGAGCCATTTGGTTGGACCTAGTTATGGCTGGCCGGATAGATTTAAGGCCGAGTTGAACCGCCGGAACAGAACCACCCATTACTCCTCCCAAGGCAACCGCATGCCACGTTTGCTGCATCCGCTCTAACATGGGGGTGTCTTCATGGAGAGCGACATCGGTTATCATGCTGTTGACAAACTCATCAATCCCTTCCTCAACTCCTTCGTCTACAACATTCTTGGCTACACCTTTGAGACCACCAAAAGCATACTTCTTCATAGTAGCTTTGATGGCTTTCTGGGCAGAGCTAAGGAGGTCACCGTCCAGACGCCCAGTGATGCTTCTGGCTACAACCCGCATATCTTTTGGAGTCAGTCCTTTAAGAAGGGCATCTTCAAGGCCCCCCTTACCTATAAGAGAAAACGCCGACGTAAGAACGCCAGTAAATGTTCCTGCCATAAGCATGGCCCCTAAAGACCTGTCGTGCGCTTCTTCTTCGGTGATGTCGGGGTTCTGCTTTAACTGGTTATACACGGCCCCGTAAGTAGCCGACCCTGACCTAGTAGCCGCAGGAATAAATACAGCGGGAGCAATGCCTAGTTTTTGGGCGAGGGTTCCGTTGTATGTCTTCAGTAATTGGACTGCTCCCTCGGGAGAACCTTTGACTAAGCCTTTTTGAATAAGATCTTCAGCTTGTTCAAAGGCGGATTTCCCTGCTTGGCGTCTGAATTGGTTAGACGTAATTGCTTTTACAACGCCCTTAGCCGCGAGGCTTGCCGACGTTTTCCCACCCGCTTTCAACGAAGCATAAGCAAGTGCGCCAGTTCCACCCATAGGAGCGGTTCCGACCGCCAAAAGACCAGTAGCCGCTACATCCATAAGCATGGGGAAAGCTGTTTCGGCTACGTCTTGAAGGAATGGAAAATCCTCCCCGAACACAGACGCCAGTTGCCTGCGGTCGGCATTTTTCTGAGACACAGAAGCCAGATAATCTTTAGCCGGATCGAGTCCAAAAGCCGCAGCCACTCCAGCAAAGGGGAGCAAGAACCCATTAACAATGGATGCCCCCACGCCTGCTGCCCGTTCTTTGAACACATTATAGTTGTCTTCGTCCGCTACGAAACCCTCAAGAATCTTGTAGTCAGGAACTCCCGCCCTACGACCAATCATAAGAGATTGGTTCCAGTCCTCGGACACACTGTCTTGTGACGACAAGAATTTGTCCATAGTTGGGAACTCAGACTTGAGGACATTCACACGCTGTTTATCGAGCATGTCCTTAACGCTCGGGCTAAGGTTAGGGTGGGCCGCTAGTGTCTTGTCATAAACGTCTTTGTTTAACATCGCGGGTAGCGGCATGGACGGAAGTCCGAAACCACCGAACCTCAAGTTCTTACCCACTTCGTCGTCCTTGTCGTAGGACTTAAACATTTGTTTCTGCATCGCGTTATCATGGATAATCTGCTTCATCGCAGCCTCCATGTCTTCGGGACGCATATTAAATTTAAGCGCATACTTAGCCGCGAGTTGGCTATGGTCTATGCCTCGGGCTTCTTCGACTGCCTTTCTCCGTTGTTCAGCTTTATCAAAGGCTTCCTCTTGCCCCATGATCCGGCTTAGTAGGCTTCTTCCAAATCTAGGAACAGCTTCCAGCGTCTTTAGAATTTTATCTCCCGTATCAAATTCTTTTTCGGCTTGTGCAGTCGATAAGCCATCAAGCTGAATTGCAAAATCGGGGTTCTGTTCCCGCTCTTCCTCAAGTAAGTTAACGGCGCTAACTATCTTTTTTAATTTGTAAAGTGGTAGCTTATGCCCGTCAGGGGTTTCTAGCTGTGGCATAACCGAGAGCGCATCCCGCATGGAAATGTTTGCTCTGGACGAAGCCTTCAGGGCGCTGACAAGGCCCATTTTTTCGGCGTTCTCTCCTACAAGGATCTCCCCATCAGATAGCCTCGCAATAGGGAGTTCTCCTGACTCGACCTGTGACCGGAAATTTTCGTCTTGCCGCGTGTTTAACGTGGATTCTACTTTTTCTTTTAGGGGCTGGAGTTCTTCCAGATATTCCGCAGACGGGGCTTCTACGGAAGACGCTTGCAAGTAGTCCTTAAAAGACTGCTGGTCTGGGTCGTTGGGAGAAAGCGACTGGTAAAACGATCTCGCCCGTTGGTCAAACGAACTGCCCTTTTCGAGGTCAGAAATCCTCTGCTCAATTTCTTCTGCGTTCTCCCCGTCAGAAGAAAGAATCCCTTCTTGTTGCAAAGAAAGGGTAAACCCTTCTTTGATCTGACCCTCCACTGTTGGGTTGTAAGCTCTTGCCTTAATGTATTCTTCCCGAAGATAGTCTCCGTATTTCAAGCGGCTTTCGAGAGGATCATCATAGGGATTCTCGGAGGACCATTCAGAAAAACCAAGTGGCGTAACAGGTGGGGTATCAGATTGCTCTGTCATAGCAGATGCGATGGGATATGTGTTTATGTAAAACTGCTTACTTTAGAAAATGGCTTCCAGCGTGGCCTCCTGCGTGGCCTCCTGCGGGGCCTCCTGCGGAGGCAGGTATAGTCACCTCGGGCATATCGGCAAGATAATTAGCCGCTTTTATTCCGAGCGCGTTAAGGAGAAAACTTTTCCGTGAGGCCGCGTCAAAAAAGTCAGTCGTGTTATACGTCTCCAGTTCTTTTGTTCCGGCCAACTGACGGTTAGCAATATTTTGCATACGCATAACTTCGCTCTTATTAAGGAAGAAAACGTCTTCCATAGAAGCTGACCCTATTTCGGCGTCGTCACTAATGCCCGCGCTAGTCATGTCTCCAAAGGTGCGGACTTGGCTAATATCGTCTTTCAAGAGAGCGACCTCGGCAGCCCTTTTCTTGGCGGCTAATGTCATTCTTAGCCTTTGGCTGTCAGATTGACTCTGGGCTTCAGCCTGAACAATAGTAGCTTCCTCTTTTGGGGTAACAATCCCGTCCATTCCCGCAATCTCCTTTGCCGCAGGGACGTTCCCGAGTCGGGCCGCTTCCGTCATTTGTGGCATTAACCTGTCTTGCTGTGCTTGAGTTCCTTGAACTGATTGTAGCGCACTGTTAAACAGTCCGTTAAATAGAGAACTTCCGGCTACAAGTGGAGCCTTACTAAAGAGGCTTTGTCTGGTCCGATTGATGAACTGCACCTTATCAAAGGAACTCATATCAGAGTTAATCCCTTCAGACAAAGTGGAAGACACTTCTGCAATGTGGTCGGCTTCTTGCCGACGCCTGCGATTTTCTTCAGCGGCCTGTTGATATCTAAGATTAGCTGTGCGGGCAGCAAGTTCTTGGGCCTGCATTTGCATCATTGGCTTATCGTATTCTTCATACAGATATTCAGACATGCGAGTCGATATCGGACGCCCAAAATGATCCCCCTTCAGAGGAGCAATATCGTCATTATAAGATAGCGTAGCCATGATATTACGACCCGATTGCTTTTTCTCCTTCTTGTTCCATCAATGCTGATTTCCTTCTCTGCTCAAGAAAAGCAGCCATTTCTCGTTTTTTGCGTTCTTCTTGCAAGACATCAGCTTGTGACTTTAGTCGAGGCTCTGTGCTCATGGCGGCGGCGTATCGAAGCGCACCCGCTTCTCGTCGGTAGCCATCTCTTTCAAGCTCTCGCGCTCTGCGACGGAGTGTTCCGGCTCTGGTCCCCAGTTGACGGGGGGCGTCTTTCAAAGACCCTACAGAACCACTAAGGGCCGTGCTGGTTCCGAAAGGTCGGGACTGCATCTCTGCAAGTGCATCGAGGCCCGGTGTAGCTATGTATTCACTAGCTTCACGGGACCGAAGATAGTCTATGCGGTCTTGCTCTTTACGCTTTTCAGCGTCTTGCAACATCTGTCGCCCGATACGATTGAACTGGGCAGGGGTAGTGAGACCTTGGTCAACCATAGACTCCCTGATTGACCGCATAACATCATTCCGCTCATCAACAGTGATTGAGTCATTCCCAATCGCCTGCCGCATCATGTTCGCGTAATCCATTGTAGTTGGCGGATCGTCTTCAAGATAAGACGGGTCCAACATAACGGGAGACGTTTCGCCGTATATGGCGTCTCGCGCAATCGACTTGCCGTAATCAGCAGCCCCTGTGTCAGGGGTTTCGGGCATAATCTTGTTTGGGCCACCCGCAAGGAATCCTTGCTCTCGGTCAAAGAATAACGAGCGTTCTTCTTTTGAAAGAGCTTCGTCGTTGTCGGTGTCAAACATTTTGACTAAGTCCCCCGACTTAGCGGCCTTGAGAAAGGCTTTCCGATCTTCTTGGTCAAAGAAAACTTTGTTTTTGTCTTCAGCAATTTGCGCCTGCTGGGCAGCCCGTTGCTCTACAAAAGGAGAATACTTGTCTTGGAGACCCGTAGCGAGGACTCCTTTTTCAACTTCTGAAAATTCAGGGTCGTCTGCCCGCCCTAAAAAGTAACGTTTGTCTTGTTCAACGGGTCTGTATTCAAGCCCCTTCAGGTATTTATCCCTACCTTCCTTGCCCCTAGCTTGAGCTATCCGCAATACCGTTGGCGGGCTAAACCCGAAATCAGTTTTTGTTTTAGGATAAACAGCAGGGGTTCGGGTAACCCGCTCAAGGTCTTCTTTTGTCCCCATCAAACCTTTAGTGGCGGCATACACAGCTCCGCTCGCAGCAGTGGGGTCAAGGAAAGCAGTTCGGGGGTCGCCTATATACTCGTTACCCCCTGTGATAGCTCTTATATCTTCTTTAAGAATATCCCTTCGGCCTTTCTGGATCAAGATCCGGTCCCCTAATTCTGCCGCAACTTCTTGTCCTTGGGCATTAACCTTCTTAAGGCCTTCGTCAACGTCTTTTTGAGTTACTTCATAATAAGTAGAATCAGCGGGCCTGAAAAATTTTTCCCCTTTTAAATCAACAAATCGTCCTGTGGTCCCCAAGGCAGCTTGAACTGGCACGTAGGCCGCGCCATATATCCTGCTCGCAACCCCACCCAGCTTGGTTGCAGGCCCCAAAGCTCGCCGCAATAAACTTCGGGGTTTCTTGGTCTTTTCCTTCTTGGTCTTTTCTTTCTTGGTCTTTTCTTTCTTGGTCTTTTCTTCCTTCGGCTTTTCTTCTTTGCGTGTTTTCTTCTTAGCTTCGGCGTCGGCCTTTTTTAAGGCATCACGCCTTTCGCGAGGACGCCCAAGAGAACCAACAGTTCCAGCGGGAGATGGGGCCGTCACAGGCCGAGGAGCAGGAGGAGCAGGACGCCCAAGAGAACCAACAGTTCCAGCGGGAGACGGAGCCGTCACAGGCCGAGGAGCAGGAGAAGCAGGAGGAACAGGACGACCAAGAGAACCAGCAGCTCCAGCGGGAGATGGGGCCGTCACAGGCCGAGGAGCAGGCGTGGCAGGGCGGGGGCTAGACGGGCTGCCTACAGGAAATGGGCTACCTCCACCAGCGGGGGGAGCGGAACGGGGAAGCCCAGCTTGGATTCTAGCGGCTTCACGCATCATAGCCGCTCTTTGTGCGGCCTTGATGGCTGCTCTTCTTTCTGCGTCAGTCATGCCTCTTCTTCGTTTTTATTTTTAGGGGCTTTATTGAGTCTTGAATTTGGATTGCGGCCTAAGCCACGGTATGGAGCCAATGGATGTGTGCTGGGGAGTTTTGAAGCCCCCACACCGCCAACGGCACCCTGAACACTACCGCCGCCCACACCGCCAACGGCACCCTGAACACTACCGCCGCGAGTTCCTTTCGTGGTCTTGCCACGGTCACCCTTAGTTGGCTCCCCCCTGTCGTCCGATCCAGCAGTGGGTGTGTCGGCACCCCCACCACTTTGTCTAGCAACAGCAGCATCAAAGCCTCCCTGAGTAGCAAAGTCTTGTTTGCGAAGACCGGTGAGGGCGCGTTTCGCCCCACCTAACGCATCCCTGCGGGCTTGTTCTTCCGGCTTTTTTAGTCGCATCGGAACATCATACTCATCTTTCCCTTCCGTGAGCATGGCTTCAAACCCCGATACTTCATCAATAGAAAGTCCCGCGTCTACAAAAGCCTTATCAAATTGCTCGGGGGAAAGTCCTACTTTCCCACCTTCACGGTCTTGGAGATCACGATACTCTCCAAAAGAAAGGTCACCTTCTTTGGCCTTACCCATTACAAGGTCAAATAGTTTCCGACGTTCTTTTGTCCGCTGTTTTTTGGGGTCTAAAGGAATTGAAACTTCTGGCCCTGACGGTGCAGAGGGAACGCTAGGAATCCCCGCGAGAGACTTAACACTACTTGTAAAAACAGAAGGCGGGCTTCCTTTTGGGGGTTGAAAAAACCTAAAACTAGACATCCCAAACGACTAAAATGCGCGTTAAGAATATGAGTTAAGGGCTGAACTGTCAATCCAGCAAAACCGCATTTTGGTTCTGTAACGCCCGACCTAATTGTTTAATAGTCCGCCTTTTAGGTGGGCTGTTGTTTGTGCCTTTTTCAGGGGGATCAACGGCAACAAGCCCTAACCTTTGGCGAGCGCAATCTAGCGCCAGAAATGCCGCATCAGCAAGGTCGGGGCTGCGTCCGAATCGGGCTTTGAACTCAGGTTTAGATTCAATTTTTACCCGCAAAGTCCCACTCTTTACCATGTCGTAATTACGGCTGGTAATCTCTTGGGCTAAGTCTGAGCTAACCCCAAAGACTTGACGAGTCCTCATTAGTTCTTTCCCCACAAACCAAAGCTCAGAGACTCTGTTTACATATAGCTCTGTCCCTACAGAGCGGCTGTTGGCGCTGACTCGTTTGTCGCTAGCTTTCCCCCCAAAACCTACCCGAAGGAACCCGCTTTCCCACTCGCCAGACAAGACATCGCAAAAAGGTGCCCCCGCCCCAGTAGCATCAACAGCTACGTTTTCGACAGATATATTATGTTTAACACAATAATTTTTAATCTGCCTAACAATTTGATACGTTCTTGGGACCGCTTTATTTGTAGCGTCGTCGTTCAAATGAACAGCATCTCCAAACTCAATAACATATTGCCCTGATTTGTCATACCCTACCGAAGCTGTGTAAAGGATTGTTCGGTCGCCTCCGTTAGTAAAAGCGGGGTCGATTCCCGCTACACGGACGGGGGTTCCTTCCCACTCGACCTTGTTCATGGCTTTTGACATGGATAGCTCGTTCTCCCCATAAATTCCTGTCGTCTCGTCCGAGTCGAAAAATATAGCGCGAACCATCCGCATGTATCCACGGGACTCAGGTCCAAGCAGCCCCTTATCTTCGTCAATCTTTTCCTGAGTAGGGAGCCAAGGGTAGAGAACTTCTCCAGCGATTATGTTGGGGGAGCGTTCCCCATCCAACCGAATGTAATCACCTCCCCATTTAGTGGGCCACCCATCCTCTAGGCTAGTGTCAACCGAGTCCCACCCGTTGATCGGCTCTGACCATATGCCGAAAGCATCGAATCGGCTGTTGGGGTTTGACATTCCAATAAGTTGGAACTCGGGGTTTTTAGACAAGTTAGATAAGCCCGCCTGCAAAATAGCCTCGGACAATTCAGAAAGCTCATCGCCAATCAAGATAACTCGTTTTTGTTTTATCCCGATAAACTTTCCAACCGCTTCTCGCGTTTTGCTTTTTTCTGCGGCGATTAGAGAAATGCCCGCTCGCTCAATGAGCGTCCCTTTCTCATCAATGTAAGCGGCATTACCAATCGAATCCCGAATCTTAATCGGGGCACCATCAATCACAGACAGCAAAGACATTACGGACCCCCAGATACGCTTGCGGGCTTCGCGCAGTGTGGTCGAAGTCATCAATACAAGTGTGTCCTTGGGCTTGGAAAGCCAGTTGATTATTCCCCACGCGGCCATCGTGTGAGATTTGCCCGACGACGCAGAACCGCCGATAGCTAAATATTTATTATTCAAGGCAGCCCAAATCATTTGCTCGGCCCACGGGTGGCGAATCATCAACTTTTCAGGAAGATCTTCATGGTTCCACAGCTCGTCACATATGCGCCAGAAGTAATACTCCTTTGCCCGTAGATGTTCGTGGTTAGCAAACCCATACAACAAAGCGGTAATTAGACTGGTGGGAGGAATCAAAAGCCCTCCTACGTCCATGCGTTTTGTTTTCCCGTCGATTCTCGGTTCAAGTATCTGCTTGATGGAAGAATTGCTTACCGCCATAATCAAACACACAGATTACGTCTTAACAAAGTGCCTGACAAACCTAAAGACAGTCTCCAGCAGCGAGCTTTGACTATGTATAAAGCAGACTGGAAAACAGTTTCCATAGCTAAAGAGTTGGGAGTTCACCCCGGCACAGTGCGTCGGTGGTTCAAAAAGATGGGGATTCCAGCAAAAAAGAACGGACTACAGCCGCATGTAGACGTTCCCGAGGAAAAACCCGCCGACGATCTAGCAGATGCAATCGACCAGCAACTGGAGTCTACTACCGACGAAGCAATTCGTCGCGCAAGCCACGACGCTCGGCAAGAGGAAGATGAGACAATTCTTGAAATTGCAGAGAGGCAATCGAGTCCCGCTGATAAATACCAGCACTACGCGGCGGCAACGGGGATAAAGCTCATGCGGGACAGCGTGAAGAACTTGCGCCCCGCCAAGACAGTCCGCGAGTTGTCAGAGCTTGACCAGTTTATCCGCAGAAACCTCGGCCTGAACGCCAAATCAGGAGGCGGCGGGAAGATGCAAATTGACATTTCTATCCTCAATAACGCCAAAGCAGACCGAGGTGACGGGGCGGTTAAACCGATTATTGACTTAGACTGATGATTTACGATTTTGACTCTGGGGCACCTGAGTTTAGTGGGGCGCACTATGTGCCGTCTGACGACCCATACTTTTACCGACAAGTTGATCCGACTTGTTACGAAGGGTTTTCGGAATCTCCTGAAGGCGGAAAGAAAAACGGGGTGATGATGTTCAGTGAACTAAAAGACGCTTACATTGGTGTTGTTGAGCACCCCCGTAACCCTCCGGTTGCTTGCTACTCAATAGCAGGGACTAAGATTATTCTCAAAGAGAAGCACGGGCTAAATGAAAAAGAAATTGAACTGGCGCTTGACCAACTGAAGTCGTGCGACCTCGGGCCAAATACTCCCTGCTTTCTTGACTCGGATACTTTAGGGGAATGAAAAAATTGTTCCAACAAAGATCGGTTGAGACAAACCCCACAGTCTTGATAAGGAAAGAGCACCCATTGAAAAATGATTTCTTTTTTATCCACAAGAAATTAGTGGGGACATTTTTCAGGGTAATACCTGCAACTGGAAAAGAAGTCTTCTTCATTCAGGGGTTAATAAAAAATGCAACCGTGTTTACTCCTGAATCAGGGAACGGATTGATAATCTCTCCTTCTTGTTTAAAAGGGATACAAGAATGATCGTCGGCATCGACAATGGGCTAGACGGAGGGCTTTGCGCTATCTCTAAATTTGACGGAGGCATCATCGATAAAATTGCTATGCCGACAATGCAGCGCAGCAAAAAAAGAGAAGTTGACGCGGCAAAAATAAACAAGTGGTTGGTAGATCTCAACACGCCGTTCACGCTGGCAGTAGAGGAACCGCTAGCCCACGCGAAGAGTTCGCAGGCAGTCCGTTCAATGGCGTTGAGCTTTGGAAAGATCGTCGGGATGGCCGAAGTCAAAGGCTACGACTTAATGCGCGTCTCTGTCCATAAGTGGCAAAAACAAATACTAGGTAACATCCCAAAGGGAATGTCTAAAAAAGCGGCCCTTGCTACAGCCGAGCGGCTTGCTCCAGAAGAAAACTGGTTAAAAAACAAACGATGCCGAACTCCTCACGACGGAATGATTGATGCGTTTTTAATTGCTCAATATATTTTGACAGGGCGACAAAAGCAGATATAGTCCGGCCCATGCCAGATAGCCATTCTGATCGAGACCATGCCGAATTTTCGCCCTCTGCCCTGAAGTATATTGCGGGCTGTTCTGGGTTCCACGGGAGAAGTGGGACGAATGCCGCCGCAGAAAAAGGCACAAGGATACATGAGGCGTTGGAAGTTGAGAACACATCCAACCTTCAGAGCGAAGAGGAAATTTCTATCTATGAGCAAATCATGGAGGAAGAAAAGGCGTTCCTTGCTAACTACGCCCAGAGCGGAAGACTGCTGCAAGAGGACTTCAAAGAGATCCAGTTGACCGTTGAACTGGAGGGGACAGAAACTTGGGGGACATGCGACCGCCTTACTGTCTTCGACGACAACACGGCGGTTCAGGCTGATTACAAAACGGGGATCTCTATGATTGATCCACCGGAAAAAAACTGGCAGGCCCAAGCCTACACCGTCGGCAGCTTTCAGAAGTTCCCTGAGCTGAAAAAAATTACATTTGTGTTTTACGTCCCCGTTAGAAACGAGACGCTGTTTCACACGTTCACTCGGGATGATATTCCTGCGCTTGTCAGGAAGCTATCGGAGACAATTAAGAAAGCAGAGAAAGTCCGACCTAAATGGAACGGCGGCACACCGGAACTTTCCGATCTAACTCCCACCGTAAACTGTAGGTTCTGCCGCCACGAAGATGCCTGCCCTGCGCTGGGTGGGTTAGTCGTTTCGGTTGCAAAGAAAATCAACACTGAGCTACCCGACGTTGACCTCGACGAAACAGACGATCCAGAGGTCGTGGAACAGCTATGGGTCATCGCAAAGATGGTATCGAACTGGGCTGACCGTTTGAAGAAGCGAGCCGTCAACATGGCTAAAAACGGAATCGAGTTTCCAACTTTACGTCTCCGCAACATGGGGGCTACAAAGAAGGTAGAGAACAATATGGGGCTGGTAGAACTTGCTGAACAGTTCGGGTTGGATAAGGACGAAGTGCTGGAGACGGCTAACCTCCCCCTTGCAAAGTTGGCAAAAGTGGTAGGGGACAAAGTGCCAAAGGAAGACCGGAAAAAAATTTCTCAAGAATTTGTTGACGCCTGCGTTGAGCAAGGTATTGTCACGGCCACTCAGGCGAGGCACACCCTCTCCTAAACAGAGAAACAGAGAAACAGAGAAACTATGGCAAGTATAACTAAGGCCGCACCGACGGAAATCATGTCTCCTGCGAGCATGAATATCGAACCAACGGACATCGAGATTCCACGAATCAACATTGTCCAGAAGACATCGGACATCGACGCTCCTTTTGGGAGTATCGTGATCGACAAACAATTCGTGATCGCTGAACCGGAGACGGTTATTTTGGCGGTTCCGGTTTCAGTAACAAAGGGGTGGCGCGAGGACATCCCTTACGATGACGACGAGATTCCGCGTATCGCTAACTCTCAGGAGGAGCGGGATGAAATCGCAAAGACTTCGGAATACCCTATTCTGGAGTTTGCAGACATCACGTTGGCGATTGAGAAGCCCGAGAAAACAAACGCGGCGGCAGCATTCCCGTTCCCAATCGGGGGTAAGTTTTATGCTCTTGGCCGAATTAACACGGCAAAGGATGCATACCGTCAGACGTTCAAGCGTCTGGCAACCTTCACAATGTTTAACCCTGATACTCCCCCCTTCACCAGATACTGGGACTTCGTGTCCACTCTTATCTCTAGGGGAAAGTATTCGTGGTATGCACCATCTTTGTCGTTTACCGCTCCCGACGAGGACTCCGAGTCCGAGGCTACTGGGGTGGAGACCCCCGAGGATATTCAGAAATTCGCAGCTAACTTCGGAAGATAATGAGTATGCTCGACGAACAAGTAATCGAGGAAGAGATCGCGATGCTCACCGGAATGCTCGCGGAGATTGATACCTCGATTCAAACTGCGGAGGAGAATAAAGACAAGCTCTCCACCATTCGTGCCGCGTTGTTTAAGTCTATTGGCAAGGAGCTTCCGGTTGAAGACAAAGATCAACTGGACTTTAGCCTCGTCGTAGACGGGGAAGAAGTTGAGGCTATATCGGAGGGGGACTAATAAGATCAGGCATTGCGGCGGTGGGCTTTAACGATCCCTCTGGTTATTATTGTCGCCTTGGTGGTAACCGCATAAAAGCCACTACACTTAAAACCCCTCACTGGTTTTTCAGTTTCCGGTGGGGGGTTTTCTTTAGCTATGAAAATCTACGCGCTCGATTACGAGACCTACTACGACAAACGGTGCAGCATCAAGACGCTCGGCCCGTTGGGATACTTTTCTCACCCTGACTTTGATGCCTACATGCTGACCGTAAAAGGAACCGATGGAACTGAGTTCGTCGGGCACCCCAAGGATTTTAACTGGAATTTACTTAATGGTAATACGGCACTGAGCCACAACGCAGCTTTTGATGAAACCTTATATTTATATGGCACTACCAAAGCGTGGTGGCCAGAAGTCCAACCAGCCGAGTGGCATTGCACGGCGGACCTTGCGGCGTATTGCCGCCTACCTCGGTCGCTTAAAGGAGCGTCTCATGCAGCTTTTGGACTAGAGATCGACAAGACTACCCGCGACAACATGAGCGGGAAGAGGTGGGAGTCGATGACGGAAGAGTTCCGCGAAGAGGTCAGTGCCTACGCGATTAAGGACGCCGAGCTTTGTTTACGGTTGTGGGAGGAGTTTGGTGACCGCTGGCCAGAAGAGGAACGGGTTATCAGCACCCTGAACCGGAGGATCTGTCAGGGAGGAATCCCTATTGACACAGATCTTTTGAGGAAACAACTGGAGACCATCAATGAGAAGTTGTTTGAAGCCGAGTCAAACATCCCGTGGTTGGGCAGTAAGCCTCTCCTTAGCCGCGCTGCTTTTGACGAGGAGTGTCAAAAAGTAGGGTTGGAGCCTCCAGCTAGTCTGGCGAAGACAGATCCTGAGAGCAGGAAATGGATTGAATACAACAGCAAAAAACACGATTGGATTGAAGCTACCCAGAACTGGCGGAGAATAAACGCACTAAAGAAAAAGGTCGAAAGTTTCGATGTGGCGACCATGCCCGACGGAAGATACTACGGAGGGTTTATGTATTTTGGGGCGCACACTGGGCGGTTCAGTGGGAGCGGCGGTAATCTTAATCTTCAGAATTTGCCACGGGACGAGATGTTTGGGATTAACCTCCGCAACCTCATAGCAACAAAAGAAAATAAGAGGTTAGTCGTGGCAGACTTGAGTCAGATAGAAGTGCGGACACTTTGCTGGCTCGCGGGGGACAAGGACATGATGAAGGAGATTGAGGAGTCGGATGATATCTACGAAGCGTTCGCGATTCGATTCGGGGCATGGAGCAAAGAAAAAGGGTCACTAAAACAAGACCCCAAGCTACGCCATAAAGTCAAAGCTATGGTTCTTGGTTGTGGCTACGGAGCAGGTAAGAAGAGATTTGCGGAAATGTCTGGCATGGAACAACGCGAAGCTAACGCAGCCGTGGATATGTATCGCGACTCAATGCAAAGCGTTACGAGGTTATGGAGAGATTACAATGAGGACATCGTAGGGGCCTACAACTTATCTGATAAAATACCCACGGCGTTTACAGTGGACTTACCAAGCGGGCGGACCCTCGACTATGGATTGATAACTGCGACTAAAGTTTCAAAAGGCAGACTTGAATACACATCGTTTTTTCCTAAAGGGGTTAAAATGGTGCCCGTTAAATTGTGGGGTGGGTTTATTGCCGAGAATGCTTCACAAGCTCTGGCCAGAGATATTTTTTCGGACATGCTTGTCAGGATTAGCGCGGCGGGCCATAACGTCATTATGCATGTCCATGACGAAATTGTTGTTGAAGCAGATGCCGATACGGCAGACGAGGATCTTAAAGACATAATTAAAATAATGTCTACCCCACCGGAATGGATACCCGATATCCCCCTTGACGCCGAGGGGTCAATTCTAACGCGATACACAAAGTGACCTACCGATATATTGAAAATCTACGAAGCTCTACGGCAAGGAAGTCAGCCGACTTGTCGAAGTTAACCCCGTCTATCCCTAAGTTTTCTACGAAAGCAGAGTATCGTGCATGGTGTGCTGACGCTAAAACTAAACATGTATTTTACTCAACAGTAGAAGGACGCGCCCCATCGAAACGGGTGTCTACTGATAACCCACTCAACAAGGTTTATGGTATTGTTGCTGACTACGACGCTCCCGTTAACTGGAGTTTAGTAGACGGAAAGATTCAAACTATATGCGCTAACAATCTCCCAACATGGCAAACTAAAACACACAGCGGGTATATCCGACTGGTCTGGGAGTTTGAGCAGGGGGTTCCGATTTCTCCCGATATGTTTTCGGCGTTTGCCAAGGAGATGAAGAAGATACTGAAGCTAAACAAAATTTTTGCGGGCTTCGACGAGACTTCTTTAAACCCATCACAATACTTTGAGTTAGGGTCCAACTGGAAAAAAATGGGGCCGCCCCTCCCGAAAGCTACTTTCCACACGGCATTACTTAAAGCGGCGGAATCCAACCCACCCCAGTCGGGGGATACTGCAATCCCTATTGATGTAGTGGGGGAGAAAGTTAAATCGGACTATGGCCATAGGTGGGCAGGCGCATTTGAAATAGGCAGCAGGGGGCCTTTGTTTTGGATTGATGACGGAATTGACAGAGAAGGCTGTCAGGTAGCTGAAGACGGGATAATCTGTTATTCAGATAGAGCTGGTAGAGGGTTTATGTCTTGGAGAGACATTTTCGGGCCGTCTTTTGTCGAAGACTACGAACAAAAGAAACTGGGTTGTCTGTTAGATGAATATTGGTTTAACGGGAAAAGGTTCTTTAAGTTGCTGAACGAAATCGCGGTTGAAATACCAAGGGACCAACTGGTGCTTGAACTCAGACAAATGGGGTTCTGTCCGAAACAGAAAAAGGGTAAGCCTTTATCAGAAGTAGAGGCTGCAATACTCGTTATCAGCAACCAAAACAGGATCACGGAAATCGCTCCGGTAGTCTTCTCAAAGGATCGAGTGGTCGAAGAAAGTGGTAACCGCATTCTTAACACGGCAACTGTGGAGCCAGTGGAGCCTGCGGATGACGGTGACCCAAAGAACTGGCCGTTCCTACACGCATGGCTCTCCCAGCTATTTGAAAACTCCACATCCCGCCCCACCGTGGAATACTTCTTCGCATGGATGAAGAGATTCTACGAAGCAGTCTTTGAGCGGGAGACACGGCAGGGGCAAGCGTTGATTCTTGTCGGGCCAACTAACAAAGGAAAAAGTCTGCTATCTAACAGAGTTATCTCGGGGCTAGTCGGTGGGTTCTCCGATGCTTCCGATTACTTGTCGGGCCACACCAAGTTCAACAAAGATTTGGGGCGCGTGGCGGCATGGGTTATTGATGACACGACAAGTGCGAGTTCCTTTCAGGATCAAAGAAAAGCAACCGAGCTAATCAAGCGAGCCGTTGCTAACCCGAGGATTGAATATATGGCTAAATACGCAGACGCCATCTCGATCCCGTGGGCAGGGCGCGTAATCATGTCCCTGAATATGGATGCTAACAGTCTTTCTGTGATCCCTGCTCTCGACAGTAGTAACCGCGACAAACTAATGGCTTTAAAAGTAAGTGACTTGGCTACAAGTAACTTTCCCCCCAATAAAATGCTGGAGGCGACGATTAAGTCGGAACTACCCTACTTCGCCAAATGGCTTCTGGACTGGACCGTTCCACAAGAGATCGAGTCATATGGCCGATTCGGAGTGGTCAGCTTTATAGACATCTCGGTGGCGTCTGCGGCTTACGACAATTCATCCCGCTCGGCAGTTGCAGAGCTGGTAGAATTTTTTGCCAAGAAGTGCAGGGGGATGAACGATGCAATGAAGAGCTGGGAAGGAACCTTAACTGAGTTCCAAGTGACTCTCCACGACTTCAACAACGGGCGTAATGTGGGTATGTCAAATAACCTTGAGTTTGTTCGTCGCGGAATGTCTGCTCTTGAAGAAGCGGGTAAGGCAAATACCAACGTCCGTCCGGTCAAATCGGTGGGACACGGGGGCGGCAAAGTGTGGACTATAAGCGTGGAGGAGAAATACGACATCACGCCCGCCACAGTTGTTACTTCATAACGAGGAGGGGGACCGCAAGCTAGAGATAGGGATGTGATACCCCGACACTTTGTAAGCAAAGCCGTAGTCATCTTCTTCTCCCTTGCGCTTGAACTCGCCTTGCTCCAGCAGACGGTTCTTGGTTATCCACCCCAACATCCAAGCGCGGGTTAGGTCTTTACGAACACGCACAAAAAAGTAATGGCTTGCTTTCAGCGGTTTGCCTTCCCCGCAAACAACAGACGCAGTGTAATGGGGCCTCGGTTTGTCATGGCATGTCTTCGACTTTACGTCGATTTTTCTATTTCCCAATAAATAATCGTGGGTCAGGCTGTAGTTGCCGACGTATTTGGCATCGGGAAAAAGAAGTTCAAACCCAATTTCACCGAGGAACCCAGTCATACGCCCCGCACCACGGGTGAACGAATTGGGGAGCACACCAAGATTCTGGCTCCTCTCGAAAGCCTGTTTTACATTTTCAGAGTTCGGGGTGAACCTTATGAGCTTGCCGCGTTTGTCTTTTGAAAACTGACGCGGCAGTTTTTTCTTCATTACCAAAGATGCTTACACGCCCAATACCTTGCTGTAGTTTTATCTTTGGCGGTTTTGCAATTATGACGAGCGCGGAAGTTAGCTCGCCTCTTGGGGTTCTTGTGTTTGCGGAAATCGGAATAATCCCTGTGCCCGTAAGAAACTTTCTTAACTTTGTCGCCTTGCTTGCCAAGGACGGCGAACTTTTTCTTACTCCCTTTAGGAGCGCGTTTCGGTTTGTTGAAACCAGCAAAAGTTTCGCCGTGGTATTGGATTCTACCTGAAGGCAGGCGTTTAAAGCGTTTAGTAGCCACCGCTCATACGCCTTTCTACCGCCTCCGTAAAAGACTCGTCTCTCTTGGCGGTTTTCTTTTTAGCTGCTTTTTTCTTCGGGGCCGAATGCCCATAACCTTTTTTCTTGAGCGCGAGATGTTGCTCGTAGGTTTTAGCGGCTACAGCTTTACCCGTCTTCGGGTGATACATGTTGTGGGGTTTGAAGTCTTTTTTCTTCATGCGTTTCGTTAACTCTGGATTTCTTTTTTGGCATTAGCTTGGAATCTTTTTGTGAACCGCTCCCATGCGGGGAAAAATATTTCGTCGATGCAGCGAACGATGGCTTCTTCTTCATACGCCTCACAATAAGCGAGACCGGAAATGCCTAACGCCGCGTGAACCATCTCATGGCGGATTGTCTCGATGAGATCTTTCCCTTTCAGGCTCTTGTCTATCTCAATGAGTTTGCGCCGATGGGAATACACCCCATAGCAGTCATCATCGCCTAGATCTCTGAAGCGGATTCGGACCCGAACACCGCCCATTGTTATGCTCTTGGGGACGCTCATCCTTCGGCAAACTTTTCAATCGCACGGGCGTAGACCCCAACCAAAGCCCCGCGATTGTGGTTAATGTTGTCCCACTCTTCCTCATTACTCCCAAAAAATGGTTCAGCAATAACTGCTACAGGGCGCACCTTCCGCAACAAGTAAGAGCCGCGTTGATTTCGTGTTCTTGGCTTTGCGCCTCTGGCTTTCATGTCAGGGAAGGACGCGGACATTTCATCGCTCAAGATACTGGCAAACTTCTTGCCGCCTTTACTCGTGTGCCAGTAAAGCCATTCATGCCCCGAGGCTGATGGACCGGCGGAATTAAAATGCAACTCAATGACTGCGTCGATGTCGTCTTCTACCAGCTTACGGGCTAGGTAGTTGATCCCACCTACGTAGCTTTTAGCGGGGTATTGGTCGTATATTTTATAATCGACCGACAACACGCTGGAAATACGCCGCACGATATCGCGGTTGAAATCCCACTCCGAGAGAACATAGTCACCTACGGTATAGGCTCCTTGGTCTCTTAACCGAGAGTGTCCGACTGCCAATCCAATCTTCATTTTTTAAGAATACGATAGAGTGAAGCCAGCCCCACAGCGATGCCCACGATAAGCGACCCCACTCGTAGCCAGTATTCAAACTGCTCCTGCATGCTTGTGATCAGCCCGATGACGGGTGCCGCCATTCCGATAAGGGAATCGAATATTCGGGTGTTGATCATTCGCCTATGTTGCTTAGAGGATCACGGTTGTAGAGCTTGTTCATTATCTGATCAACCTCCTGCTCAAGCTCGCCAATCTTCAGATTCTGGCGCACATCATCCGGCAAAGAGCCGCTACCCCACTTTCCAGCGGGCCAATCACGAACAAAGATCGCGTGTTTCTCAACGTCCTTAGCAATCATTTGGATCTGGAAGTCGTTATGCTGGACCTCGCTCTGGAGCTTACTAGCCCACCAGACGATGCCCGCCGCTTGAACAGCGAGGCCAACACCTAGAGATATAAGAAACTTAGTGTCCATTATTTATCTCCAATTATCACAGCACGACGATAACTGTAGTCGCTGTGAAACTTGTGGTTTTTACGTCCAACAAGAACGCCCTCTTTGAACTGATAGGTCTGCCCTTCAATCAGAGTTACTGTCGGGGGGTCGTAGAGTGCGCTCGCGTTCGCGCTTGAGGCGTTTCGCGACGCGCTCGATCCGCAGCTTACTATCAGCAGAACCGTCAGCGGCCAGTGCATCAAGACGATCTTCCAAACCATCGATATACCTGTCTCGTTGCCACTTGATGTGCTCGACATATGCGTGGAGGGCTGCGGTTAATAGTTGAAAGAATGTCTTCACTTACTCTTGGCCTTGCCCACATTAAGGGCCAGCCACGAAATAACTCCTGAGATGCGCTGCACCCATTTGTTGTCCGATTCGTTGGGAGTCATGGTAGCGACAAGAGAGGCCACCGCGATAACACTAGCGGCGATTTGCAGGAGCTGTTCTGCGTTTTCTGTGATGTATTGGATCATGGGGGTTACATTATGTTGATTGTGCTCCCGCCTGCTCCGGCGGGAGAGAAATTTACAGCGGGCTTGGCTGCTCCACGGTGGGCATCCAGTTCCTCGTCGAGCAAAGCACGACACACAGCCCAATGGTAGTTGGCCCGCTCAACGTCAGCGTTATCTTCAGCAATATTGCCTAGCATTGCATGCTTGATCGCGTTGAGACTTGAGACATAGACAACGTCTGTGCTGCTAAGAAGTTTCTGGAACTTGCGCTTTAACAGAAGGCGAATCGACATCGTTTTTTCGTTTCGGTTGTCGATGCGGTAGCGGCGGTAGCGGGTTACTTGGTTGGCTTGTTGGAGGTCGTTAGCCGCTACGAGCGAAGTCGAAGACCCTTCTTCTTCCCAAGTTAGCTTAACAGGAGCAGACAGTTCATCAGTTCCTACACGAATCTCACTGATGCTGGTAATGCTCGTAGTGCTGGTTGTAAGGCTGGCCTGTCCCCCACAATTAAACCGACCTCCCATAGATACTGAATGATCTGCGGTTGGTGAGGAAATGCCCGTCCCATCAGAAAAAGTTACATGGACTTTTCCTGA
>MDSY01085284.1_pt1 | contig 37278 bp, 28 predicted proteins | sample 811131 | NCBI WGS metagenome assembly MDSY01 (sample SAMN05326643, study PRJNA326480) | marine metagenome | isolation source: seawater | place: Atlantic Ocean: South West | collected 2010
CGGAAGCGCGGGCGCCGCGGCCTGGCGAGCCGCAGCGCCCGCATCGTTGGAGCTCACCAGAGCATCGGGATGCGCACACATATCGTGAGCGTAACAGCACGTTCGTTTGGATCGCGCCACGGATGTCGCAGACCGGGGAGCGCTCGAAAGTGAGGCACGTCGCCCGCGTGACTCAGCGGTGGCCAAGAAGTTGGCGAAAACGATTGCAAAAGAGTTTCGGGAAACTTGCTTGAATATTACAACTCGCCCTCCTCTTTCTTTTGATTCCTTCTCACCTCCCCCATTGCTCTGAGTTTCTCCATGGTCATCAGCCCCGCATTCGTCTCGAACGCCTGCGTGGTGTTCGCCGCGGGGCCCATGGGCGCGGCGCTTTTCGTGTTCTTCTCGAACTGGAAGTGGGAGCGGAGATAAATAATAAAAATAGCACGAACAAAACAATGTGGAAGGTCAGCGTAAGTCTATCTACGTGGTGCACTGCATCGACCCAGCGCATCGCAATCAAAGCAAATACGTCACCGCAGTGGCCACGCGGAAGGGGTGTTCTTTTCAAACTGCGAGGTTGGTCGAACGCGAGATCCAACGGGTGAGTGCGCTGGTGGAAAGAAGAAAAGGTGCACCAAAAAGAGGTGAAAAATAATTCCTGTGAAAAAACATTGGGAGAGCGTCCTTCGTCCTTACCTGGTACGCGATTTTTGGGTCTCGTCGCAGCACGTCGGCTGCCTCTCGAGTCGGAAACACCATCTCCAAATCTTGAAACAGCGCGGGGACGTCCATGGCTAAGATGTTTGGAAAATCAGTGAGCAGCCGGTCGACGTCGCAATCGGGCGGCAATCTATTTTTCATTTCGGCAATTGATTTAGCGACGTGCCACGTTTCGAGGTCGATTTCGGCTTCGTCCTCTGGATCAGACTGTTTACTAGTACCCTTAGAAGTATTATCGCTTGTCATTGTTTCAATACTTTCGTCAATCCCCCCTTGCTCAGCCCTCTTCTTGTCCTTCCTCTTCCGCTTCGGCACTCCGGGTTCATAGCTCCGGCCGGCTTCCAGCCCGGCGGCGTGCCCGCCTCGGTTGGATGAATGTCCAGCGTCAGACGTCAGGAGAAACTCCGGTCGCTTGCCCGCGAGCTGGGCGATGTCCGCGTTCGGTAACAAGATATGCAGTGCAGTTGTCCTTGCTATGATACCAACAAGCTCGGTATCTGAAGCAACGAGAAGGATGTCGGGCACGGACGTGAGCAACGCGTTCGCGTTATTGTTTTTTATTTTTTCGGAAGCTTTTTCGGCAAACAATGCGGTGTAGTCCATCCTGACCTTCTCCGCGACTGTGTATGCCCGGTCCACCGCGGTTGATTGGAACAGTGCGGGTTTCTTGGAGCACATCTCCGCCACGTCCGCGTTGGGCAAAAGAATTTTCAACCGCATCATGGACTGTGTCACTTGGTCCAGGTCAAGAGCCAAACGAACCAGAAACGCAGGTTTTAACTCGCCTCGCTTGCGCCGCGTGACCAGCGGGGGACACAGCTGTTCCAAACGAGTCAAGTTCGATCTTAAACACTCAAGCGGAACGCCAGATTCATCAGCCACAGCGCCCAGCGCGAGCTCATCCTCCGCCTCTTTTGAAAGACCCATATGGTGCTCGTGCACGGAACGACCCATGAGCGCCCATGGCGCCGGTTTTTTGGGACTATCCACACCAGGATCACCCTCACCCGCGCGGAGAGGCGTCGCCATAGGACGCCTCCACGCGTTGGCAGACGATGTGCGCCGAAATGACCCACGTGTTCGTATGACGCTCGCGTGCGCCAGCGCGCGATACGGACATATCGCCGAGCGATGCGCCATGTTGCGCGGCGCCACGAACACTGGATACAATGAGATAACTCTGATCATCCAAGGTGAGTTCCCGCGAAAAAAACAATTTAACAACGGCTCGCGCACTGCCCCACGCACCTAGCCCACGTACTGGACGCCTCGCCGGGGACCGCGCGATGTCCGCGCACTTGCTCAGACACGTACAGTGTGCTTCATGCGCCGCACGAGACCGCCCTAGGGCGCAGGCGAGGAGTCACTCGGGTCACATTCGTTTCCCAAAGACTTCTTGTCAACTTTTCAAATCCAGAACCGGAACTCAAAGAGTATCCCCCGCCCGTCCTTGCTCAACGTCAAAACACTGGTCCATCAACTCCTCAAGGCACTTCGAAACGTTGATTTTCGACCTGGACGGCGTTTTGTACCCCACAGATAACGGGTACATGGCGCACGTCCGCGCGAACGCCACGCGGTTCATTTCCGAAAAGTATAAATTGGAGTGGGACGAGGCTGAAGCTGTTCGCGCCGAGGCTTTCGCAAAAGCGAACCAAACCGTCGCGGTTCTTCGTATGCTGGGGTACGAAGTCGACGCCGCGGAATTCGCGGATTTCTGCCGAGCAGGCGAAGATGAATATTTAATTCCGATCGATGACGTCATCACCGCGCTCACGTCGCTCAGCGCACGGTACGGAGGCAAGGCGCTGGGGGTTGTAAATCATATGAATCATTAAAGAAATTATGCGACAGAAAAAAGCGCAACGCCGGCCAGGCTGACGGATATGTCGGACAGAAAAACTATAGATACAGTCCCTGAACCTCCACCAACCCTCCCCCCCTACGGATAACACACCACCCCGTCGCATGGTCGATTCAATTAACGCGTCAGAGAAACAAGCTGAAATCGCGTTACACTGTTTGGGCGTACGGCAATGTTTGCACGAAGTGTACGGCGTAGACTTTTTCGAGCCAAATCGAATCCAAAAGTTTTTCAGAGTATTTTATCTGAATTAAGTATTCTGATCCATCCCGAGCCGTGATGTTCGAAGACAGCTTCGTGAACGCCGAGGCGGCGAAGGAAGCGGGGATGGCGGCGGTGTTCGTAACAGGCGAGACTTGCGATTTATTGGAAGACGAACTGAATTTGAAATCAGTCGCGGCTGCATCGAGTATTAATCTACCCAAACTCATAAAAGCAATGCCGAGTTTGTGGAAATAGTGTTAATACCATAAAGTATTTGTAATTTATTGTATAGCATTACTATTGTCTCAATTACAACTTGTACACTCCATTACCTCTCTAAAACGAATACCCCGCGAGGGCGGCGGCGCCGATTCCGGACACCGCGAACAGCGCGAGGCTCGACGTCTTCGCCGATTCGTTGTCAATCCCATTAGTGGTTTTGTCCCAGTAGATGTGCCTGAACCCGCCTAGGGTGTGGAACACGAACGGAAACGAAAGCGCCATTTTGGTGGGAAAAACAAGAATAGGAACTGTGCTTTTGAACGCCTCCACGAACGCGGGGAGGGCTTCCGGTCCACCGAGCGCGGAGACGGCGCCTCCGAAACCGACCACGCCAGAAAGAACGCATCCCGTTACTCTGTTCGTGATTGAACTCAACGCCACCGCGGGGAACTGGTAGTGCGCGCTGCCGTCCACATCAAACACGTCGGGGGACACGGGGCGCTTCTCGAGGAGCTGTTTGGGGGGGATGATGAGTGAGAGTCAGCAATAGTAATGATGTTGAATTTCATTCGATGCGCGATAATTTAGGGTTGTCAGTGACGTCGTCAATCGGTGTTTCGTTGCGTGTCATGGCGTGTCAAGCAAACGTTTCCGTGAGAATAATAAAGCTAACTCATATCGACAATACGTACCTCTCTGTGGTTCGTGGGTGTCCCAAGAAAGTCAGTCCCGACGCCATCGATCTGGCCGTAGTTCTCGGGGACGCCCACTTTGCCGATCCACCGATTTTGCACCCAAGACGCGCCAGCCGCTGAGTTATCAAGCCCGGAACCCATCCGGGGGGCGGCCGAAGCCCTCCCGGCAACGCCCACGAGCGCGCGAGTCGTCTGCCGAAGCATGTCGGTCCGTTGTCGTGTGTGCGCGACCGAGTATGTGCGCTCGACGGTTCGGAGAGCCCTGATGAAAGATATTTTGGTAATGCTGATGACGCGCCTCAAAAAGCTACGACTTCTGTGTGTTTTCCGAGAACTTTTTCGCGAGCAGGTGCACACGTCGTGGCGCGCGGTGCGAAGAACGCAGTGGGTGGAGGAAGCGCGAGGTGACGATCAAGCGAAAAGAATGTGAGGAAAGCGGTGCTCTCACGGCAAGCGGAAAGGCGACTGCGGGAATGCAACCCGTGTCCGCACGGGAAGGTGAAAAGAAACTGCACGTTGTGCACCTCCTGCCCTCACGGGAAGGTGATAAGAAACTGCACGGTGTGCACCCCCTGCCCTCACAGGAAGGTGAAAAGAAACTGCGCGGCGTGCAACGGCTGCCTCCACGGCAAGTCAAAAGGCAAGTGCGTGGGGTGCAACCCCTGCCCTCACGGCAAGCGGAAAGACAGCTGCACGGTATGCAACCCATGCCCGCACGGCAAGCTGAAACATGGCTGCGTGAAGTGCAGTCCCTACTCTCACGGGAAGCTGAAGAGCAGGTGTGCGGAGTGCAAAACAACACACGCGAATCAGCCGAGTTCGAAGCGAGTCAAGCACGAGCCCGAGAGTTCGCCGGAGATCAAACAAAAGCCGTTCACGATTCAAGGTGCGTACAGAAAGCACAACTTTGACAAGTAAAACAAAAGGATGGACAGAGTGATGGATAGGGTGATAGGGAATGACGTGTGAAAGTCTTGTAACAAAGAGAGACATAATATGATACCTGGAAGTATTAAAAAAGAAACTCACAGCTTGCTCGCCTTTGGCCCGCCCACCGCTGCGTCCCGCGCTCGCCGTTCCTCCTCCGACGCTTTTTGCGAAACCACCTTCCCCGGGTTCATGATGTTCCGGGGGTCTAGCGCGTTTTTTATCCGCCGTTGCGTATCGACATGCACGGGGCCGTGTTCCTTCACCAGGTGCTTCATCTTCCCTACGCCGACGCCGTGCTCTCCAGAAGCGACACCACCTAGTTGCAACGCTTTATTGACGACCAAGTCATTAAGCCGCTCTAATTTATCAGTTTCATCATCCGCAAAGGGCACCAGGCAATGGAAGTTCCCGTCCGCGATGTGCGCGCACATGACGCACGGGAAGCCGCTTTGTTTGAACACCTGTTCCGTTTCACTCGCGCACTGCGCTAGCTTCGACACCGGAACGCACACGTCGCCGACGTAAACTTTTTCTTTTTTACCACTGCCGTCCATCACGCCTCTGTATTTTAAAGCTGCCAAGTAACACCCCCTCCGCGCGTCCCACAAAGCGTCCAGGGTGTTACCATCAGACGCGAACTGAATGGAAGTGGCTCCGTGACTAGAACACATACGTTTCATCTGTTCCCAGTCCTCGAAGGGTGTTACGTCTTCAGCGCTTTTAGCGGAGATGAATTCCAAAAACAACGTAACGGTTTCGGTCAATTTCGTTCCAAACACGGCGTTGGTACACCGCACGCCTTCGTCGTTGAGAAGCTCGCAACGAAGTAACGTTTCTAGGGTGGATTTTGTCGCATGTGCTACTACGTTAGACGCACTGCGGATATCAGGGAAGGTGACCACCGCGCCTATGCGTTTCTTTGGTCGCGGAAACGTCTTCAGGGCAAGTTCGGTTATTATTCCCAGCGTGCCTTCTGCGCCCAGATACAACGCGTTCAACTCGTACCCTGTGGCGTTTTTTCGAGTGTTTCTTCTGGTTCGCAGTATTCTTCCCTCAGGAGTCACCACAACCATGCTCCTGATGTTTTCCTTGCTCGTGCCGTACTTTAGGGTACTCATGCCACTGCCCCCGGTTGACGCCATCCCTCCTATTGACGGATTGGACGAAGGGTCCGGGCCAAACAAAACGCCGTGCGGTTTCAAAAATTTGTCCAGCTCGTTTTTCAAAACGCCGGCGCCGACCGTGGCGGTGCGCTCGCCAGAGTCATACCTCATTCCCTTCAAGTTACTCGTGTCGCACACCACACCTCCTTGATACGCGATCGCGCCGCCTTCTAAACCCGTCCCAGCACCTCGCGTGGTGACTGGAATTATGTGCGTGTGGCATAATTTCACTAACGCCGACACTTGCTCAGTGGTGGTCGGAACAACCACCAAGTCGGGCACCGCGGGCGGCTGGTGGCCCATGTCTTGTTGGTACGGGAGCTTTTCCGCGTGCGTTTGGAGTATAGTAACAGGAGACCCTGATGAAAAAGATTTCAAAGCGGCTTTGACTTTTTCAATAAATAGCTCGTCGACTTTGCCGTACACCGGATCTTTACCATCGGCCGGGTAAGGTATGATAGGTTGAACAATTCCACCCCTTACACTTCCCTCCCCTTTTCGAAACGCCACGGCTCGTTTATTCAGCCCGTCGCTTTCAATCAAAAACGCGTCGTGGCCGTGTTTGCTGTGAATGGTGAACATCTGTGCGTTTGGTATTAAGTTGTATAACTCTTGTTGAAGGTGTATCGGGTACAGCGCATCAGAGGTGATCCCGACCACCAGCGTTTTGTGTCGCAAGTTTTGCAAAACGTCTTCGTACGATAAATTCCGTTCCCGCGAAACGTCGTGTGTATCGAGCGTGTGCGTTAGCTGCACGTAACAGTTCGGGTCGAACCGCTTTGAGAATTTGCTTCCCTGGTACCGTAAGTAGGACTCAACGTCGTACCGGGGGAGGGTTTTTCTTAAGTGTTTTGGAACAGCTTTGGGGTGCATTTTAAGCTCTTTGTGCTCTGAGTTCTCGGTCTCGATAATTTCCGAAGTACTTGACGTACTAATGCTTCTGTTGTGTCTGTCGTCCACAGATTTGGGCGCGCGGTAGGTTAGCATAGCGGTCATTCGAGCCGCCGCCAACCCTGCACTCGGCGGATTTTTTAAGTCATAGTGGCCCCCTTTGTATTTAGAATCGGCGTATATCGCGAACCGCTCTGCTTCGCCGATGGCGATTGCCCAGTCGCTGTGCCGGCCGCAACCCGCGATTAAAATCAGTTGATCCACGAACGTCGGATACGTCGCTGCCCATTCTAATGCGACCATGCTTCCCATGGATCCCCCGATCGCCAGTTTCAAATGCCGCACTCCTAGTCGGTCAAGCACCGCCTTTTGAAGCCGCACGTTGTCCCGAATCGTGCACGGCGTGGGGAATCGACTGCTGTATGGTTTGTTAGTCTTAGGGTCGATCGTGATGGGCGACGCCGTGCCGTAACAACTCCCTAAATAGTTGACGCAGATTATATATTCAGAATTCGTGTTCATGGTGAACTGGTCACCGGGCCCAAGAATCTCGCCCCACCACTCGTGGACGTGACTGTTCGAGGTTAAGCTATGGCCCACGATCACTCCATTGGTGCCGTTCCTGTCCAACGTTCCGTACGTCGAGTACCCAACAGGGACGTCCTTTAACGTTATTCCGGATTCTAACGTGAAGTGCGGCAACGTCATCAACTTCGCGCCCGTAGGTAAACCCAACCCCGCGTCTTTCATGTGGTCGCCATCGTTGTCGTCGTCACCACCCATCGCCCGAGCCTTCCGCGAAACACAAACCCTCCGCGAGTTGTGTCCCACGGCGTCCTCCGCGCGGATCGGTGTGCGGGGGGGACAGGAAATCCCTGCCGACGTCTTAATTTGTTTTTCAAGGTTTTCTCAAAAAAGTCGGCGCTTTTGTGGGCACCTCCCTCAGACCTCCACGAGCGGCATGGACCCCCCCCCGTTCCCGGGTGGATACCCGTTGATTTCCTGATCGTGCGTCACGGGCAGACGACTTGGAACGCGGGTGGGATGATTCAAGGCCAGGCGGATGCGCCTTTAGACGACGTGGGTTGGGCGCAAGCCAAAGCGCTGGCTGAGGAACTTTCTGTTCCCATCGATCGTAAACAGACCCAACTGCCGACTCCACGTCTGCCCATCGTGACTTCCGATTTGTCACGCGCCGCGGACACCGCGAGGGTTCTCGCAGAGGCTATTTCGCGTGCGCAGACTGTGGACGGGACTACAGTTGCAACCGCAGAGGCACCGGAGGATGCAACGCATTCGGTTTCAAACATCATCGAGACGACCCCGAATCTCAGAGAACGGCACGTCGGGCGTTTACAGGGCTTGTTGCGTTCGGAGGCGAGGGAAAAGGACCCAACCGCATGGAGGGCGTTTCGCAGTAAAGACGATTCAATGAAAATTCCAAACGGCGGAGAGTCGTTCGACGACTTGTGGGACCGGACGGTTGGGTTCGTCGAGGCGACAGCGGTGAAACGCGCGATGGAGATTTCGAAAGAGTCAAATAAATGTATGAAAGTTGCGATTGATGACGACGCGAACACAACCACCCTATACCCAGTTCAAAACAATAAAAATGAAGCAACCGCACTCGTAACGCACGGCGGCGTGGCGCGTGTGTTCCTAGACCGGTGTGCCCGGGATAACGATGAGGTTATAAGGGTCACTGGTGGTTCGAATGACGAACGCAAAAAAACTCAAAACACCGAAACCAAAAGTGATTCTGATTACGAAAAATCCTACCATCTACCCGGCGTGAACCGGCCGGGCGTCGTGCCCAATTGCAGTGTGGGTTTGATTCGAGTTTTCGTACCGTGTGATTCGAATTCAAATGTTAACGTAAAAGAGGACCTGGTGTGGGAAACCGTGGTGTGGGGTGAGACGAAGTTCTTAAGAAACCCAAACAGCGACGAGAGCGCGGCGGGGGAGGATTACGCGTGAAATGAAAAACTAACATCGTGTGCAAAAGAATCTCCCGAAAAGTTTATTTTTCAATCCCGAAAGTCCCCCATTGTCCCCCGCACTCCGGTCATGTCCTTCCGACAAGACTTGGCTCGTTTCGCCGCGCGCGCGGGCTCCTCCGCCGTGCGCAACGCGAGTTCCCGAGTGGTCCAGGGTTCCGGCACCAGAGGCGTGTGTGCTGTGTCGTGGAGAGAGTTCGGTTGGGGGAATTCCTTTCGCGAAGATTCGAGCGTCGGTTTTCGCGGCTCAAAATCCCCCACCACACGCCGACCATTTTCAACCCAACCCACACCGGACTCCCAGTTCGCTAGCGCAGAGAAAGCCATCATCACCGCGTTCGGTCCAGACCGGCCGGGGTTGGTTTCGTCGTTGGCGAAAACCGTGTTGGACTGTGGGGCGAACGTGGAGAACACGAGAATGGCCAGACTGGGGGACGATTGCAATATAATGATGCTCGTGAACTTCGCGGATTCGAGCCGAGAAGACCGCATCAAGTTCTCCCAATTAGCAGAGGAGATCCCCGGGCTGACGGTCAAGGTCCGGCCTACTTCGAAAAGAGGCTCACTGACTGAAAAAGACCAAGTATCGGACACGAGTAGATGGAGAAAGGTGTTTCTTCACGGCGCTGATTTTAAGGGATCGCTACACGCGGTGACTGGGTATTTAGGAGAGGAAGGCATCAACATCGAAACCCTCAACACGGATTCGCACCGCGCACCTTTCGGTGACAGCGAGCTGTTCACCATGGAAGCGGTGATTGAAATGGGCCCAGATGTGAGTTTGAACAAGTTTAAAAAGACGATGGACAAGTTGAAACGACGGCTGGGCGTCGATATTATCATCAGCGAGCACGAAAGCCACAGAGACGATTGAGAGAGATTCTGACGGTGATGTCATGTAGGTGTACCTGGTACTTTCATATTAAACGGGTAAATAAACCCTACCAACCCTACCTAACCCTAAACTCGGTGCTACTATGACCTTTGCACTTACGTACCCGTGAGATTCGCTAAAGCCGACACCAGGTCCTTCGCCAACACCTCATCGACGCCCTCCGCCGTGACCGCCACTTCCAGCGCCGCCTCCGCTTCCAATTCAACCTTCGCCTTTGCGTCTTTCAGCTCTTCGATCTTTACGTCCGCGGCTTGGACCACGGCGCTTGCGTTGGCGGGGGTAGATGATGATTCGGAAGATGAACCGTCAACTACACGGACGGAAGGATCGGACAGTTTATCCGACGATTCCGTTTCTGTTTCCTTCCCGCCGTCCTTCCGCTTTTTATGCGCCGCTTTCCTCGCCTCAGCGTCTAGATCCATTTGCTCCGCATCCAAGTCGTCGTCATCCGTCTTTTCTTGAACTCCTTCATCTAAAGCCTTGCCCCTTGCCGAGTGGCCGTCTCCCGGTTTGACCTCGTCCGAGTGCTTCAAAGCTTCTTCCAGCTCAAACTTCGCCGCCGTGGTGTTCGACGCCGCCGCCTCGACTTTCTTAACCTTCTCCAAACTCTCCTTCGCGACGAAAACAGTCTCGGCGAGCTTTTCGTTTTCGCTATCACTGGCGCTGGTGGATATCAGCGATGACTCTAGCTTGCCTAAAGTTTCTTGGTCCGCGAGGTCGAGCTCAGTTGCTTCTTCATCATTCTCTCGGTGCTTGGCTTTCGATGAGTGTTCTCCACTCGTCTCCGCCGACTTACTCGTGTCAGGGTGGCGCTTGTGGTTTTTCTCGCGTACTGAGGCGGTCCTTTCCCCATCCTCACCATCCCCCCCCTCACCGATATCCTCGTCGTTCACCAAGTGGATCGCGTCTTGTAACCGCGACTCAAGCGTAGCCGTGATTTCGTCGATATCAGAGGTCAAGTTCGAGGTCAGTCCGTCTTCTGCAGTGGAAACGCTTGTGTCTTTTTTGGAATCGGAGGATGCTTGTTTCGAGGAAGTTTCTTCGTCCCTGTGCTCGTGCACCACGTGAAGCGCCTTCTCCGCGTCTTTGACTGAGTGGTCCAACTCCACGGACGACTTTTCAAACTTTTCCTTCGCCATGGATATTTGAGTGCTTTCTTGTTCTATCTTTTCTGCGCTCAGCTTGGCGTCCGCCATCTTGCTCACCACCGTGACTAGCGCGTTTTCGTGCATAAGCTCGCGAATCACTTCCCTGGTGCAAATCACGGATAACACCGTCGCGACTATTATTTGAACCTTCGCGCCGAGTCGCCACCGCCGCATCGAGGCGTGCTTCGAAACGCCAGCGCGTTTCTTGGGTGAGACAGGGTGGGATCCCTCCCTTTCCATTGAAGATCGAGTAGTACTCCTTTCAACGCCTTTTTGAAAGACACTCAACACACCCTCTTCGGTTTCAAACAACCCACTGGTCCGCCCTTCGATTTCGTCGTCGAAAAATAAAACGTCGTCCTCTCTGTTGTCGCTATCAGGATCCTCGCCCCCGAACCAGTGGTACGTTTTTCCCGAGTTATTTGCCGAGTTATGAATGTGGTTCCCACTGTTGCTTCGGTGTATTAGGGAATTATCAGTCACTCCATTGACCACACCTCCTCCGTTGATCACGAACCAATCGGGCGACCCTCCATTGCTTCTCGCGTTCATTTCAATTGCGTGCTGTTTCTTTTTAGTCGACATCGTCATAACTTTGTTTGCCCCCCCTCCGCTCGTGACTGACAAGAAGCTCGCCGCTGGAAGCACGAACGCTATAAGGAACGAACACGTGCTCCCGGTCAGCCCGAACGCGAACGCGACGTTGGGGACGTACAGGGAGAGGCACAGCGCGGCGGTCATGGAGACAACGGCGACGACGGTGGCCAGGCGGTTGGCGACTTCAGGCGGTACCGAGGTATCGTCTCCACCAGAAGTATTAGGCTTCACAGGCGTCCCTACCATACCACCTCCACTCCGCACCGGAGGAACGATCAGCGGCAAGAGTGCCAAGTACGCATCCTTGGCTGATTTCTGCAGCGGCAGGAGAATCGTGGGGACTGACGCTAAAATAACCAGCCCGTAACCGAACTTTAATAATTTGCTTCCGAACGACCCCAGCATCTGGCCATCCGTGTTCCGCAGAATGTTGCCAGCTGTGTGTTTTCTGAAGGATGAATAGCCCCCTAAGCCGATCATCAGGTACCCTACTGCGCATAGACGTAACACTATGGTGATAACATTAATAGACGGCTTCAACCCGGACGGTTGCATCGCGCGGGTCACGGGTAAGATCGCCGGGTGCGCTCCAAAGGCGAAAATCGCCAGCGGCAACACCGACATGGCGCCGCCGAAGTTTACCAATGTTAGACTGTTTGCATGTTGTGCATGACTCAAGGCTCCTGCAGTGCCATCACTCAACCCTCCTACTCCAGCACCACTTATAACCCCTCCAACTAAATGCTCACTCGCCCCCACCTCGATGCTCTTGACCATCCCGCACCACGTTAAGACGCAGGCGAATATCCCTACAATAACAATGGACGCTTTCGACACCGCCGCGAGGCTTTGGGACCCCCCGTCCCCCCCGACGGCGATGCCGATTGGAAGCATGGCGCCTAAACTCACTGTAGTCAGCACTGCGGCTCGGTTGGGTTCCAACCCAGGAGGTAACACATCGATTGCGAACGGCGACACCACGTCGGCTAGGATGTTGGCGTACCCGACGAGGCATCCTATTTGCAATAACAAAATCCCAATCGTGGATAGCCACCGTCCGTTCCGTCCAAGCGTCAAGTCCATGAGCTCCTCATAGGAACTCACCGGCGTGCCTCGCAGCACTCGCATGGACACCACATCTGCCGCCTTGACCATCATCACCGCGCTGCACCAGGTCCACGCGCAGCTCGCCAGCAGTAGCCCGACACCCAGCACCGCCCCGCAGCTCTTGAAGAACGCGGGAAGGGACAACGCCCCAGCGCCCATGATACAGTTCGCCAGGTTAATCGCAGCTTCTCGGGGGGTCACCGCTGTGTTGGTAGGAGTCGATGAGGTCGTTTTACCAGAGGTCAAGTTGCTTGAGTTGCCTGGGGACTCTTCCTCGAAGTTCACGCGCGTCTCGTCCCCAGAATTTGTTGGATCTGCAACATTCGTCCCCGGGGATTCCCGGGACGCGCCTGTGGAGGTCTCATCTAGACGCGCCACGAAAGGCGTCACACCGGGTGTGCGTCGCATCACGACCGCCGAGTCCTTCACCCCGGCGTCGCGCCTCCTTCACTGGGGACGGGGTGAGGGGAAGGACCATTTTTACAGTTAATTCGGGACGCGGCCTCTCCCAAGAAGGCACTCTGAAAATATCGGATGTCTCCCAAAAGCGAGCATACCTCTCCGCGCTTGGAACCCCACCCCCCCGGTGTTTGGTGTCCGTCCGCCCCGATGGCGAACGCCGAGCGAAACGTGCATTCCCGCGGCTCGCTGGCGCTGGGCGGTCGCTTCGCCGGGAAAAGCACCCGGCTGTTACGTTCGCACCCTGTTATCGACCGAGGCTCTGTTTTCGTCGCCCATCTCGCGTTCCCCGTGCATACCGAGTCGGAAGCCACCGCCGCGGTGAGCGCGTTGAAACGCGCGTGTATGGGTTCCGTGGTGGACCATGCTATGAGCGCGTGGAGAGTCCCTAAAGCGGGGACCGTAGGGGTTGTGCAATCATCAATAACAGGTAAGGGTTGTGGAGGTACCCAAAGTAAATCGAAACCAGAAAAACCAACAAAGACAAAAGTTACCTCCGACTTTGATGACGATGGGGAATCGCGGGGAGGCGCGGCGATTCGCGCCGAGCTTAACAAACAAGACGCAGTTGGGGTGGCGGTGGTGGTGACCCGGGCGTACGGGGGTGTGAATTTGGGAAAGAAAAGGTTCGAGCACATCAGGGAAAGGGTTTTGGTTTTGTTACGAGCGGCGGGAATAGAGCCCGGCGCGGTAGCCAGTAGCGACGCGTTTCGGGGAGTCGGAGCCGGGCGAACGCTGGGGGGCTCTGAGGGCGTAGCCGCGGCACTGGGAGGTGTGATGAAAGATGCATCACATTCAGCACAACAAGTAGCGCCACAAGTGCAACCCCGAAACTCGGGCGCTTCTGCTGGTGAAATAAACGCTTTGTTCGCGCGACGCGCTGGGATGAAGAAAAAACAGAAAAAAACAGCAACGAAATTACCGGCGTCTGTGGCGAACGATATTCGCGCGCGGTTAGCCGAGGCGGCAGAACGTCGAATGAACGCGCAAATAGAAGCAAGTAGGGCTGCGGCAGTAAGTGCTGCACAACCACACACAGATGTTTTGGATTTATCAGGGGATTGATTGTGACTGCTAAATCTCTAATGTGTATCAAAGCAATGTACTATGATTACTCGATCCACTCGTCGCACTTAGCGACTAGAAACTGCTGCACGTTTTCTCCGTATGCTTCAGCATATGCCGGCCTCGACGCGCATCGTTTCATGTACGCACAAATTTTCGGCCACCGTTTGAAGGAGACGTCGGAAAAGAACTGCGGGACGTATAATAGGTAGCTTCCGACGGCTACGTCTGCGGCGCCGAAGGATTCACCCGCGAGCCATTCGTTTTCTGAACGTTCACTTAACACAGACTCGAGCCGCTGAATCGTTTTCGGAGGCTGTTGCAGCGGCTTGACCCGCACGCCAGTATCGAGCACCTGACCTTTTGCGTTTTCGATGAACAAACACGGGTCCAGCGACGCGTTCGCCCATATGATCCACTTCAACGTGTCTGCGCGTTTTTTTGGACTGTCTAAAGAGCTGAACCGGTCTGCGAGGTACGCCAGAATCGCGCCGCTCTCCCACAACTTTACAGATTCCTCATCAGCCGTATCGTCGGTACTGATGTCCGTCAAGTCCAACAGCGCTGGGATCTGGCCGAACGGGTGGGGATTTTTACTGTCGTGAGGTGGGAATACGGAGAACGGAAGGCCCAGCTCGTGCATCCACCAGTTCACCAAAGGGCTTCTGCTTCCCTGGGAGCCGAACAAGATTAAGCGGGGTGTCGGATCGGATGACGACGCGTGGACGGCGGAGCGGCCTGCGCGGTGAGCACCGCGCGTGCGTTTCGACCTGAGGGAGTTGTGTGAGACGAACGCGCGTGTCGCAGTCGGCGCCGTCATCGCGGACGTAGAGGCACAGGGCATCACGAACGCGCGGGGAAGTATGAGCGGGTGACGTAAGTGTTCCGAGATAAGACTAGGGTGCCGAACTGCAGACTACGAACTTTTATTTGTGCTTGTCCCAGCAAATCTTCCCCCAGCGCACCGACCTTCCCCACTAATGGTATCACCAATACTCAAACAGACGGTGTACCTCACAGTCAAGAAAAAAACTTGTACTGAGTGAGCTTAACTAGTTTATTAAAACCAACTTGCTATGTCTATGTCTATGTTCCTATCGCGTCACAGCCGCGTAAAATAACTTTTTCAGCCATCTCTCAAGACTTCCTGCGACTCAGCGCCGGTGCTTTCGCGCTTTCCCAGCCCGCGTGCGGCGATTGCACTTTCGCGAGTTGCTTCGCCACACGTTTTGCCATGCTCTTCGCTTTGTCCGGGTTTATCGCACTGCTGCTGTGCACGGTTGGAAGGTGACGCATACCGTCGTCGGGTGTGCTATTGGTACCACTTGCATTTTCCCCATACCTTTGAATCTCATTAACAGCAACCCCAACCGCAGCTCGTCTTTGCACGGTCTCAGGGGCGAGTTCCTTCGCACTTCGTAAACGTGCATTGCGTTGGATGTGTTCCCGCAACGTATCGACCGGGGTTTCCTTCTGACGTCGTCGCATGTAGTGCATCACCCGTAAGTGTTCCGCGCTCTGATGCCGCAACGCGAGTTCCCGTGCGCGTTGCGCCTTGAACAGGTCGTCATTTTCCGAGCCACCATACAGCTCCATGTCCGCCACGGACGGGCCGCGCACCCTTCGTTCAGGCACAGTGCCCGCGGGGACGTAGTAGTCCTCTTCTGAAAACTCAGACCCGGGCGGCGAAGCCGGCCGCATGGCGCACCGACGGTGGGTCGCGCCTCGAGGCATTGACGCCAAACGGCTTTTCTTTTGCGTGTTGGAGTTGACGAGCTGACGTGGAACCATTTGACAAATCGTAGTGCGCGCAGAAGGTGTCGCGCGGAGGTGAACATGACGCGTGGGGGGATGCGATGCTAGGTGACCGACCGTGCGTGATGCCTCGGAAGCGATGCTCCCACGGAAGGGTGAAAGCCATGTGCGTTGAGTGCAACCCGTGTCCGCATGGTAAGCTGAAAAACCATTGCGCTGAGTGCATGCCATGCCCCCACGGCAAGCTGAAATACTGGTGCGCAGAGTGCAAGCCCTGCCCTCACGGCAAGGTGAAAAGCAGCTGCGCGGTGTGCACCCTCTGCCCCCACGGCAAGCTGAAAAAGCACTGCGCGGCGTGCAAATCCTAATCACGCGGCAAGCCAAAAGTCGAGTAGCGCGAGTGCAATTTAGAGCGAGAACATAAACCAACTACGGATCTGTGTATTACACTTTATTTCTCGCTTCTCGCTGGCTGCGCTCTCCTTCTCACTTCGCGAGCAAATCGCTCACCGCCGACGTGCTCCCCGCCACGACGCAGAAACCCCCTAAGATCATAATAGTCCAGTCCACTAGCGTCTCCTCCTTGGTCAAGGATTTCTCAAAGACCTTCAAGTGACACGCGGCGGGAAAAATCACGGAAACAGTCAACGTCAAAAACGACCCGATCAGCGACATGACCACGGCGAAGAACGGAACCTTCGCGGCAATGAGTAACGCGGAAGCGCCTAGCCCAGTTCTAAGCACCCTGGCTTTCAAAGGTCCGCTAGGGTCAACGACCAACCCTTCAGAGTCAACCGACCCAGACCTACCTTCCATCCCCCCCACGTTGATATCGATCCCCAGTCGCTCTTCAAACCCCCGGGCGACCGGGTCCATGGTCAGGGCGAATTTCGATAACGGGTTCACCGCGATCAGCGCCAACGCCACCGTCGACGCGATCCCAGTCGGCAAGTTCAAAGTAACCTCATCCTTGACCGCGTCGCCGTACAGAGAATAACCAGCGGCGCCGATCACGGCACACGTAATGCCCACGATGACATACGTTTTGTCCAACATTCCCTCATACTCTTCGGGTTTTTCCATCGAGGTGTAGATCGCAGGGAACACCGCGTGCCCAGCGAACACAAACGCTAACAAACCAAACGAGACTGGTAACGTCTGTAAGTGCAAGAGCGCAGTGGATTCAAACCCGGGTGGTAGGTACTTCAGTCCAGTCCCGAACCCAGGCACCAGAAACATTTGGTACGCCACGACTCCCATGAGGGACACCGACGCGACCGCACCCAACGCGCCTACGTAGCTCAAAGATGAGAGATCTGCAAGCCACAGCGTTGGCACCATCGCGAACGCCGACGCTGTCTGCCACCACTGAGAGCTGTGTCGTAACCCCTGTACATTCTCAAAAAGCAAACTCAAATGGTCACCCTCTAAAATGAAGAACAGCGCACATGTCCCTAACAATTCGGTGTACAACACGGTGGTGATGAACGTCCGCCCGACATCGCCAAACGCGTATTGCCCAATATCTTCGTAACTCAAAAGAGGTCTTGTTTTGTTCTTACTGCTCACCGTGCCTGGCAAGGATCCCGCGTCTTGACACCGTATAAGTACCTTTCCGGTGTAGTTTGTGACCATGCCTAGTAGGCCTAGCACGCCTAAACCCGCCCAGCCGCCTTGCTTCAGCGCGTACGGCACGGAAAGAAGGCCCACACCGAGGAGGATGTTGACGCTGTTCGCCATGGCTTGCGCTGTGCTGGATTTCCCGGGAGGCCGCTGAGGTAGAGTGGAAAACTCTATATCTGTGTCTCTTTGCGCGTGTAAAGCGTGTGTCTCCTCTGTACGGCTATCAAATTCTCTCATTAGAGACGGCGAGATGTTGGAGGACGTCGCCGCGGAGGACGGGTCGCCGTGCGAGCCGACGACGGTAATTTCCTCAGACCGTCCGATCCTCATCTTCGGAGGCTCGGGGATGGCGCGACGCGCGACGTCGCTGTTTCGCTTGGTGCGTCGTCGTGCCACGCCAGGAGGCGGGCGGTTGTGTGTGTAGTGTGTGTCGCGACCTGACGAGGTTTCGTTGCGCGTCGCACGGACGGTTATGCGGGATCCTCGGCGGCCTCCTCCGCGTCGCGCCACGAACGACGGTTCACTCGTTCCGACACCGCCGTGGCTTATCCTGGCGGATTTCGGTGTGAACACACCGTGTCCGCGTCGCGTGGATGGACGCGTTTGGGTGAAACCACCCACAACCGCGGATCCTGAAGTAGACGGCATGTCATCTCCCGAACGCCCGGCGCCCACAGCGGGAGCGACACAAAGGGGACGACTCGACCCACACCACATCGTCGCACCTGACCTCACACCGCAGTCGTGGCGTATCTCCAAATGTCGATTAAGCGGCGGTGACGGCACCCTAGGTCTGACCTAATAACAAGGGTACGTAAACACACCTGAACTGCGTTCCAGTCAACTGTGTGCTGTGTCACGACGATTTCACGACCCAAACCTTGTCTCGCCTTGCTCGGTCTCTGAACCACGCCTGACCGACTCTGCCAATGGCTCTTCCAAGACGAAAGGTCGTGGCACCGTTTCCCGCCAGCCGACTTTCGAGAACTCAGTCTCGAGGTGGAAAGTGCAAGCCCCCCTCGCGACGAGTCTTTCTTGAGTTAAAAACGTGTCGGTAACTAAAGAATAACTCAAGGACTCTCCCGACTTGGCCACGTAAGCTTTTTGGTTTGCTCGACACTGTCACGGATCTGACGACAACCTGGATTGGAGTCACCTCGGGCATAGGGGATCGCGCGCGGAGGCGCCGATCGGCTGGGTTTGAGTGCACTGGTAATCTCGTTCCACCAACCATGACCAAAGGAGGCGACGTGTTCGTGTCTCCCGATCGCGACGTCGACCCCGTGGGCAACCCCGCGATTCGCGTCGCGCGGTCGCGAAAGGTACAGAAGGGCGAGGACAAAGCCTTCGAAATGCCCGATGCGAGGTGGGTGGCGACTAGAGTAGAAGGGAGCGGCAAGACGATTAATAATGACAATGCCTCCAACACTGTCCACTTCTCCGCGTTCGGTTTGTTCGACGGCCACGGAGGGAAGGCGTGCGCAGAGCACTGCTCTGCGACGATGTTGGATTGCGTGTTGGCTGCGCTCGATTCGCACGGTCCCATCCGAGGTGACGCGGACGCGCACGACGTGTTCGAGGAACGCCTCCCCGCCGCGCTGAAACGGGGGTTCGACACCTGTGACACGGAGTTTCTCAAGCGTGACATTCACAGCGGCGCCACCGCGACGGTGGTGGTGGTGCACGGAAGGAGTATCACGACTGCATCGGTTGGGGATTCGCTGGCCATCGTAGATCTGGGTGTCTCGTGCGGATTCGCAGGACCGGCGCAACGCTTGTCCCCAGAGCACAGGCTAGACACCAGCGGCTCAGAGTGTGATAGAATACTCGCTGCTGGCGGTGAAGTACGAGCTACCGCGTTTGAAGACGGAAAGCCAGTAGGCCCGTTGCGGGTGTGGCCTGGCGGGTTAGCCGTGAGCCGAACCATCGGCGATCGAGACGGGAAGAAAGGAGGCGTGATATCTGAACCTGAAATATCACGAGTCGTAGTCCCAGATGAACAACCCGGGTTTCGAATAACCCTCGCGTCCGACGGGCTGTGGGACGCCGCGACTGTGAAACAAGCTGCGCAGTGTAGTGGAAAGTTAGCGACCACTGCCGCTGCCGCCGCTCTTTGCAAATTAGCCCAAAAGCAAAAAGACAACAGGGACGACATCACTGTTTTAGTTATTGATTGCCTGGCCGATCCTACCCACAAAGACCCGTTCATTTTAAAGCCGCCGTGGAAAATAGAGATGCCCGTTAAGTGGCTGTTGCGGGAGCCGAGTAAAAAGAAAAAGAAAGAGAGTGAATTGTCGAAAGAAAAAGACACTCACTCCGACAAAACGCACTCGGAGCGAGTAGCGTTTCGGCTGGAGGCGTCGGCGAGGGAAGAAGCTGCGGTTGTCGCCGCAAAAGCGGACACCTTGGAAGCCGCGGCGGCAGTTGAGGCGGTACGCAAACAAGAGGCACAACTCATGTCTATCGAAGGCGATGATCTCAACGATTCCGGCGGGTGGGAGGAGGTGCCGTCTAGTCACGGATACGCGTCACCCGAAAAGGTGCTACCGTCGCCGGCGAAGAAAAATAGCAAGGACAAGGGCAAAAAGGAGAAAGGGCAGGCTGTGGACAAACAGTCTGCGAATGCAATGACAGCTGTGGTCGATATGGGCAACCTTTCCGTTTCCGGAGGAGGGCAAAAGCCCGCGCCTCGACCGGTTCCTGTCCCGTTGGTCCCAGTCGCCCCAGTTCCCGTGTCTCTCATCGAAGCTTCGCAAGCGGCGCCTACGACGCCGGCGAAGAAAGAAAAGCGAAAGGGAAAACGCGAGCGCGCGGCGGAAAGAGCAGCCGCGGAGGCTGCTGGTGGTGGTGGTGTGTCTACTATTACTGCCCCGCCCCCTCCCGTCGCGGCGCAGGTTTCGGGAGAGGCCGCCGCTCTCGTCGCCCAGCAGATGGCGCAGCTCGCGGAGCTTCAGTGCCGGCAAATGGAGTTACAACATTCGATATCCTCGGCGCAACGAGATGCACCTCCTACATTCCAGGGACAGCACATGGCACCTCAAGGGCAGCAGTCCTTAAATCCGACGCAGCAGTTCCATCCGCAGTTCCAGGGACAAGCGCAGTTCAATCAGTGCCAACATCCGAACGCGCCGCCGTTGCCCCCCCACAGGTTCGCGCCACTCCAGCACTTTTTGCCGCCGCACCTCGCGAACCCAGCTGTGGCGCACCTACATAGTGTTGGCAGCACGGGAACGATATCCCCGGCATCCTCCAGCGTGTCGCTTGAGGGTGCTGGAACTGGTTCTGACGGGGGAGACGGTAAAACAAAGCAGAAACGGAAAGGAAAACGAGAACGCGCGCAGGAACGAGCGCGCCGGGAAGCCGAAGCGGCGGCGGAGGGCGGGACCTAATAACACGGACGGGGGTTTTAAAACACTGATCGATGTAAAAATTCTATGCCTAAACCTGTTATTCGTGAAACCGCATGCTTTCCCCTACCCCCACCGCGAAATGTTTCGGAGACCATCCCACGAGCGCTCCTTCACTCATCGGCCCTACGCCTCCCTCCGCGTCCCCCAATCCTCGAACTGCTTTCTCCAGCGCCATCCCGAACCCCAAAACATCAGCGTCTCCTCCCTTGCTCGCGATGATTTGAACTCCAATCGGAAGTCCTGAATTGTAACCCAAACCAACGGGGAGCGAAAGCGCGGGAAGTCCCGCAAGGCTCGCGGGGACGGTAAGCGCATCTGCGGCGTACCCGGAGACGACTGATGAGGATCCAGAGGACGATTCCTCACCTGCTGATTCCTCGAGTAAAAAATCCAGATCAACCTCAGGGTACAGCTCCGGTGCTACTGTAGGTGCTGTAGGGGTCAATAATACGTCCACCTTTTTGAAAACTTCCTTGAAATCGTCACTCACCGCTCGTCGAACTTTCTGCGCCTTCTCCACGTACCGTGCCAGGTGTTGGTTTCCCCCGGCATAGGTTCCGACTAAGATTCGCCGCTTGACTTCGTCGCCGAATCCTACGCTGCGAGCCAATGTAGCACCCCGGTGGAAAGGCGAGGCTATTTGCGATGAGTCTAATTGCGATAAATCTGGTTGCGCATACGCATCATCATCCTCACCTGTGACTAACTGCTCACTGCCGAACCGCACGCCGTCGTATCGCGAAAGATTGGACGCCGCTTCAACCGGCGCGATTACGTAATACGCGGCTAACGCATTGGCCGTGTTTGGCAAAGAAACGCTGACTAATTGCGCCCCTAAGTTTTCACAAACCTTACCGGTTGCGATCCACGCGGATCGAACCTCTTCACTCAGCTCATGTAACATATACTCAGCCGGAATACCTACCCGCCAGCCTGCGAGGGGATGGCCAGGGCTAGATTTCAGATACCCTCGGGATTTCGATTTATTGTCAGCAGTACTTGCCACCGAAGCTTCGATGTCTTGCACCATCTGGTCTATCCGGTGGCATTTAGTTGACGTCATCGGGTCTAACGGGTCATGACCTTGAGTCGCCCCAACCAACACCAACGCATCCGTGACGGTTTTAGTTATAAATCCGGGACAATCCAACGATGACACGTATGGAACTAGTCCCCATCGGCTTACGCGTCCGAACGTGGGCTTGAACCCGACCAAACCGCAGTACGAGGCTGGTAACCGCACAGACCCGCCGGTGTCGCTTCCTATTGCAGCTACTGCGGTGCCGGAGGCTACAGCACACGCACTACCTCCTGACGATCCCCCCGCGACTCGCGGGGACTGAGGATGATATTCATCCTCATCCGACACCGCCGTGTTAAATGGATTGATAACCGAACCGAACGCAGAGTTTTTGTTGGAAGACCCCATTCCGAACTCGTCCATGTTGGTTTTCGCGAATAAAGTGGATCCAGCGTTTGCCAAGCGTCTCGTGACCGTGCTTTCAAAGTTGGGGGGGGCGAAGCCTTTTAAGAATTTAGAAGCCGCGGTAGTGGGCGCGCCGGGGACGAAAAAGTTGTCCTTCACTGCGATGGGGGCGCCATCCAAAAGAGAGTGGCTTGTGGAGTGCATCTCTTCCTCAGTGTTTGCCCCTAGATCTACCCCGCTGTCTCTTCCTCTTCGCGCATCGCTCTCCTCCGCTTGTTTAGCCGCGTTTGGCAACACTCCCCCGATGAAAGCGTTCAGGTGGCGTGTCACTGCCATGCGTTTGGTCGCGACTTGAAGCAGATCAAACGCGGTGGTGGAACCATCCCGGAGCGCCACCGCGGTCTCCACCAACGTCAACGCCGTTTTCGGGAAACGCAACATCTCGTGAAGTGCACCCGTCCGCAACACAACGAACCAACCCGCCCCCGCCCCAAACGCCGCCTCGGGGTGACGCGTACAAACGCGCGCGTCGCAGTGGGCACTTTTTTCAAGGTTCTCAGAAAAGCCAGTTTTATGAGCCACGATTAAACAGCGCCTCGTCACACTCTTGCCATGCGCGACCCAGGTGTTGACGAGGAGGTGGCGGGTTTGCTGGACCGCGCCGCGCGCGCACGCGCGCGGCGAAGCACCACCACCACCTTCACCGTCATCAAGGTCATAACCGTGAGCCTCGTGCTTCTCAGCGTCGCGGCGCTCGTGGCGGTACGTCACGTCCCAGAAAAGGGGTTACACCCAACTGTCGAACACGCCCGGGACTAATCAAGCCCCTCGTGGTACAACCCGACCGTCGGTTTCAAAGGATGAGCAACCCGTAACCTTCCCGTCCCTACACGCGTTACCATACCCAACACACCTGCTGAATTACTAACACAACTCTCGTTCCATCCCACCCATTGAAACGTTGTCTTCCTTGGCAAATCTCACATCGTCGAATCACTTTCCCATTCAGGTCCGACGCGCGCCGCCTGTTGCGTCCTCGTCGCTGCGCTCTAGTGACACATCTGCCGCGGATGTGTACAAATTTCAACACTGCAGCGTGACTTGGTTCAACCACCTGCAGTACACGGGCGGGACGAGTTTCCAGCGCAGTTTGGCAGATCTGTTGCAAACCGCGGGGGTCGGGTTCCGAGACGACGTCGACGTTCCGTCCTTCACGCAGGCGTACGCGTTCGGCGTGGACAGTAGTGAAGTTCGTGAGAAATTAGACACCTCAATCGTCACCCCGATTCTCGAGTCAATTGACAAAGGCAACCGAGGCGCGTACTTGGTGTCGCACCACATCGACACGCCCGGGTTTCTGATGATTGAGAAAGTTATGGAACAGTTCAAACTCGAAGTCGAAAACAGAGGGTGCAGGTTTTTAGTCACCTCACTGGCACGAGACCCGCTCGCGCACCGCACTTCGGAGTACCTGAAGTTTCACACCGACGTCGTGTTGGACTCCAGTCTAGGCGGCATCCGACAACGGGAACCCAACTTTCCAGTCACGGACGGCTCGCGGCCGTTTGAGCAGACGCGCGAGTTTTTGTTTTTGGACGAACTTGGAAGCGCGGCGGAGCAAATCAAAACAGAGGAAGGGGCCGCGATGGCTGGCGACGACGCTGTTGCTGCTATTCAGGCGTTCCAGCTCATCGAGGACGTTGCGGCTACCGCTGAGGCGCGAGCCATGTTCAACGCGCCGCACGCTACGTTAGCTGGAGTGCTGTCGCGTGAAGTCCGCGGCGAAGACGACGGAGGCGTTTCTGGGTATAAGTTGCACCTCTGGGAAGGTTTGGGAGGCTCCGTTCCTTTGCTTGGGGGGGGAGATTTGAGTAATAGATTCGACGCCGCGCTCGAAGCCGTGGTGCGCACCGCCTCGCGTTTGATCCAGAAGTTCGACGTCCAGGTGCTGAACACGGAGGACCAGCTCGGCGGGTTACAAAGGCTAGCGCAGGTGATGGACTGGCACCCCGAGCTTCTGGACGGAACGTTTGGCGAGACGGACGAATTGCAAGCCATGCGCCAGAGCGTCTCCTCACCGCTGAACACGCATCACGGCGACAGCGCAGAGAAGGTCTCAATAGCCTTAGACCAACTACCGGACAAGCACCGACGCGAGCTCCAGCGGTGGACGGAGCTGGACGCGGCGCTTTACTTGGTGGGTGTGGCGCAGGGCAAGGCGCATTTTGAACAGAAAAAGGTGCAAGGTGACATGAGCGCGGGGGTGGGTATGGATGAAAGGCCTTCAAACTCTCCCTGCTCAACGCAAGAGGGTGGGATGTTGGAACACGCGTTTACGTTAGCGAGGCGATCACGCGCAGAACGCGAAAAGGGGATTGGTCTTGGAGGGATGATTGGGAGGGTGGAAACTGCCAACGGGTGTTTGGGGGCGGTGGTTGACGAAACGAACGGGTTGGCGGAGGACGACGTGCCGGTTGAAGTGCGGGAGGCGGAGGAGGGGGCGGAGGGGGCGGCGATGGAGGTGAATGAAGGGGCGGAGCGACCGGTAGAGGAAGTGGCGCAGCAACCAGAGGAGGTAGTGGCGGTTCCGGTAGAGGAAGTGCCTCTACCAGTGGCGGAACAACCAGTGGAGGTTACGATACCTGAAGAACTCCAACAAGTGCAAGAATCTTCTGCTTCGAGCAACGAAGTGGTCAAGATGCTCAACGCGATTCAATCCACATCCGATGAAGTCGGCGTGGACGGCTTCCCCGACGCCAGTGATTTGCCAATCGTCACCGCGGGTACAGTGGAAGGTGAAACGACAGCTGGTTTGGGCATTCGAATCGTCGGAGCGCACAAAATAGGAACCGCCGAGCGTTTAGTGGAGCGCGCGATTGGATTCGACGTCGAGTCGGAGAAGAACGAAAACGCCAATCTGGGTTTGAAGGAAACCTCCGCCGACTTAAAAAAAGGGAATCGCCTGGGAATCGCGGAACGAATGGTGGAACGCGCGATTGGGTTTGGGGAGTAGACACGTAGACAGTGGGTGGTGACCAATCGTTTGATATTAATGTAAGGAACAAGAAACACATCACGAACGCGTCCCTTTCGAGAATCATCATCTTTTTCCTTTTATTTGCCACGTGGACAAAAAGTCCCTCGGAACAGTATAAAATGTACCTCCAACTCGCCTCGTGGCTCATACCCGCGCGCGTGTGCTGCGTTTTGCCTCGCTCGCGTCACTCGATGTTATGAGCGTCCAAACGTACACCCCCCACCACGTGCATACCGGCGTCGTTTGTGACGGGTGCCACCAAACCCCAATCGCGGGAACCCGCCATCGGTGTCTGTTTTGTTTGGACGTAGACTTTTGCTCTGAATGCGTGGCGGAACACGAGCACCAGGGGTGCTTCCTCGTGCTTCGAGAACCCGTGCACCTCGAGTGGATAGGAATGTTACGGATGATGACGTGCGTGCCTACGCTGTTAGCAGCGGACGAAGGGACCGCTGGGGGTGACAGTTCTCGTGCAGGTGGCTTCCGAGCCCCACCCCCAGACGGCCTTCACGCGCGTTTCGTTCAATTCGTCGAAGCGGGTGCGGAGAAGGTTTGCACGGACGCGGGGTACTCCAATTTACCTGACGGTGTCCCATCTTTCGCCACGATGCTTGAACTCAACGCCAAGCGACGGCAACACGCGACTTTGAAGTTGGACCAAGGACGGAAACGGAAACGTCTGGCGAAGGAAGCGCGAAGAGATCGTATATTGGACCCGCACTATTTCGTAAAGATAAACGAAACTCGAGCGCCTCCGGTACCGTCTACAAGTTCATCGTCACCTCATCCATCCTTCCCAGGGCTGCAACGTTTTGAGGAGAAGTACGTCGCGTATCGAACTAAATTACCCGGGGGTGCGATGTGTTTGGTGTCCGACGTGGACGGGATGCCCGTCGCGACGGTACAGGTCTTCGCGGTGGGTAATAGCAACGACGCTTCCAACAACGATTCAGAACTGGTTCCGTCATCCTTGATCCGCGCTGATATCCATTATAACCCCAATGACAACCACCCTGCGCCCAACCCAATCACCAAGCTGTTCGCCCTGTTCGGCGCTGGAAACGTCGAGGTGAGGATGGCATTCACGAACCTCTCCGAGAAAGTCGGGCCAGTGAGGATGAAATTGCAAACGTGCGACGCGAGAGGGTTCGACGACGGCAATACAACGTTCACGAACCCAATTTTCGACAAAATAATCCAGCCTCTTGAAAGCGTCGAGATGGTCTGTGACAACGTAACCGGTCGTGCTTTGCTTCTCAACGCCGCGCAGCAGGTCATTTCCGGATTTGAGCCGCTAACGTCGGCAGCTTCGCTACAACAAGAGCTCAATCGAGCTCTGGAAAATTCAATAGGGACTTATCTGAAAGTCTCAGTGGCGCCTTGCCAGACCTGGAGTGGGCACTGGGACAAACTCCAGTGGCACTGCCTTGAAACCTTCATCGCACCTAGGCGGGTCGTGAATGAATCACAAGTGGGAGGAGGCTTGTTCAGAGCGGGTGGTGGTGCTGCTGGGCTCACGTTCAGAGCGGCGCCGAGTTTTGGCGGTTCGTTTGGGGGCGCGTCAACAGGCGGGAGTTTTTCATTCGGCGCACCGAGTGCAGGGGCTTCTGGAAATACAATTGTTCCATCACTCGGCGCGTTCGTACAACGCGTGACATTTACCCCTCCCCCAGTACCTACCACTCCCGTTCTTGGAACCGTCCCCCGAAACACGCAAAACATTCCCGACGTTGAACACGCCTCCGTGGCGAAAATTTCGTTGGGTCGCGAAACACCGAACCACGTACCGCAAACACCTCCTCCCCAAGGGTACGTAGGCGCATCAACTGCGTTAAGTTTCGTGTTCGGCTTCGGCATCGAGGAAAACATAAAACACACCCAAGTTGAATCCGACGAGCAAAAGCTGCGAAACGCGAACGAACTTTTAGCCGCGGCGAAGGATAGTAGACTGGTGCCTCTGTACGAACAAAGCGTCGCAACAGGACACACTTCTGACAGCTGTCTGATCTGTTTAGAGTCAACAACCCCCGCTGATTTGATTTTGCTGCCTTGTAAGCACCAGTGCATGCATTCTGGTTGTATGCGGGAACAGCTCACGCGGTGCCCTCTTTGCAGAACAAAAGTCGAGTGGACACTGGGGAAGGAGTTTGACGGGAGGTTAACCTGCCGGCCGGTTTCGAGCGAAACGCAAGTCCGGCTCGGACCACGCGCGATGTATCGACGAGAGGCACATCAATTAGGAATCACTAACGAAGTGGAAGTGCGCTGGGGGGACCCGTCGCCGCCCGTCCCGATCGCGGAGTTTTACCGAAACTTTCTCCCTGATCAGCCGGAAATCGCGGAAGCGTTTGAGAATAACCGGGAGAGGAATATCGGGAGAGGAACGACTGACATCGGCGAGTGGTTACCAGTGGATGAGAACGCGGCTGGGAATTTTTTGTTGCTCGATCCAAGTGGGATTGATGTAACACCTCCAACACAGGATACAGTCACTGCAATTTGCGAAAACGCAGCGGGACCTCCGCCTCCTGCGACTCGAAGCGCGCTGCCTCAATTCAAACGCAAAGCGCTGACCTCCACGCAGTGTTCCGATGTAATTCAACGCATCGAAACGGAAGCGGCGTGCAATTTATCTGACGATTTCAAATTCGAGGTGACTGAGTTTGAGGCGACAACGCTGGTGGGCCGTAAAACACTTGAAAACATGGTCAATATAGGTACGACACTTCTACGTGGTCTGTCTTTTGGAAACGGCGCGAATATGAAAATCAAGCTCCGCAAAAGGGCTGCCGTGTCTGGTTCAGAGCGCTGCGTCGTCCCGTTCCACCGAGACACAAGCCTAGTAGTCGTTAACGCCGCGCTGAACGACGACTTTGAAGGAGGGAAGCTGCTGTACGTCGTTTGTGATGAAAATGAGGAAGGACGTACAGGTAAACAGTCAGAAAGTAAAAAACTTTTTGTCGCCGAGCGCAGAGAGGGCGACATCACAGCGCACGACTGCACCATGGTGCACGGAGTGTCGCGTTTAGTCTTGGGGGTCCGGTACAACATGTACGTAGTATGGAAAGCAACCACATCAGTTGCGGCGTGAAGGTAGTAGTATCAGATTTTTAAAGAATAGGATTAATATTAGATTTTCGATAAAGGCACCGCGAGCGCGACTGTTTTCTTTTCATCGTCGTTTTTGAAAACCGGTCCGGCGGAGAACTGTGGCATCCACGCTCGGCGTTTTTTGGTGCTCGCGTTCGGGCCGGAGCAGTGAAGCACTTTATTGGACATGGCGAGGATACTTCCGGCGGACATTTTCAAGGTTTTCATGTCGTTGAGGGCATTTATCGCGAACTGTTGGTCGTGTTTTGAAATACTTTTTGACCACTGCCGCGTGGCGAAAACGTTTAACTTGGAAGGTCCGTGTTTATACCTTGGCGCGTGTTTGGAGGATTGCGAAGTATTTGATTCCTTTTTCTCTGTATCCCCCGTCCTCCCGGGGTATGGCAAAACCCGAATACACCCGTTTTTAGCGTCCACGTCATCTAAAGCGGTCCACAGACTTATGTAGTTGGGCGTCGTGTCATCATAATTTCTTTTTCGTTTTTTCGTTTTTTCGGTTTCGGTATTTTCAACTTCAGAATCTCCGTCGCACCACTGCGAGTCCCAGTGCCACGCGAACCGCGCGGTGTGCGAGGTTTTGGGCTTGACGATGTACTGGTCGTTGAACAGGTGGGGGGGTGTTTGCTTCTGTATGGGTAATTGGTCATCGAAGAACGTTCCAAGCAGCGCAGTGGCTATTTCCCCGAACACGCCATTTGGTCGCAACATCTCATTTATCTGGAGAGCACTACTCCCAGTCACTGCGCACGATTTCGCTCGGTACCCACCCCTCGTGGCATCAACACAACCGCAACATTCGCAACACCCCGGGACCTCTAATATACACCCGAACGTGTCAGACAACCACTGGGATGTACAGATGTCGTCCGCGTGTTCGTGTTGGTCGGGTACATCGTCGGTGTTCTCGTCGTCATCGTCGTGCAACCCTTCGGGGCTTTGATTGACTCCCGCGATTTCCGCGTACCGCGCGGTCACCGCGTCGCACTCGGCGCGCACGTCGTGCAGCTGCACAGGCGACAGCGCATCTTCAATAACCACGTATCCGTCGCGTTGGAATTGACGACAAAGACCGTCCAATTGCTCGGGAGACATCAACGTGCAGGCTGCTGTGTTTACTAGCATCTGTGAAAAGGCATTTAAAAGCAACGTTTCGTGAGAGAAAAGAGTGAAATCTAGATTTATTTTCTGCGCCGATCTACTCGGCGACGGAAATACAACTCGAACTTGAGAAACACGCGGCCCTTACGCTAGGTACGAACGAATTGATACTGTGTCACGATTGATTTCAAAACGATGTAAGTGTTCACTACAAAAACAGCGAAAGCGCGTGGGAACGTAGTTCCGTAACGCTCATCTCTTGGGGAAAACATGTGATGAAGTGACGTCTAAAGTCCTGACTCAGTCTCATAGGAAACCGCCACAACCTTATTCGTCTCTTCATCACATATCTTCCTCAGGTCCTCGCTAAAGTCCTCCTTACGCCGCCACCGCGTCCGCCGCGGGCGCCGGGGCGGCATCCGCTTTCCCTTCCACATCGCCTTCGGCCTTCTTCTTCCCGCGGCCGCCTCTGCCGCCTCTGCCGCCGCGCCCGCCGTGGCTCGCCCTCCTAGGCGCCCCCTGCACGTGCACCCCCTCCGGCCCAGTCACGTTGACAGCCTTGGTCTTCTTGTCATCGCCAGACTCGATGTCGTACTCCACGGCTTCCTCCTGGATTGTTTTTGGGGGGAATGAGAGAGGTCAGTCATCAACTCATTGAGTCATCTGAAAAACATTTTCGACTTCTCAAATTCTGCACCGATTCTGCGAATCGCGCGTGACAAACCGCCGCGTGGCGCGAAGTTGCCAATGGCGCCAACTCGGATCGTCGGTTGTCGGGTACGTTGGGTCGTGCGACATGCTAATTGACGTGCGATTTGGGTCGGTGCGTTGAGAGTAAGTGCCACGTGCGTATCTGGTGCGTTTCCATTACTATAGAGGCCGTGACCCTCCCTCGGGACGTCTCGGGACGCTCCCTCGGTACGAAAAAAGCGCGAAAAAGTGTCACCTCAGCGCCGAAAGAATCGATGGAACCGACGTGACGTACCTCTCTCAAGCTCCTGAACCCTTCGCTGTGGATCGCGGTTTGGTGCACGAAGATTTCCTCGGAGCCGTCATCGGGGGTGATGAACCCGAAGCCCTTCTGGGTGTTGAACCACTTCACCTGGGGTGGTTGGGGAAGTACGGGGTGAGATGGGAGCGCGATCGAGACGAAGAAAGAACAACGCGTCGCGTAACAATGAAATCCGGAAGACGGGGACTAAAGCGTGTGATGCCCACGACCGATAGCTATCGCAAAGCTATTCATCTTCTATTCATCACCAATGAACGTACCTTTCCAGTGAGTTTAGTCATTTCGCGCTGCTGCTGCGGGAGTGCGCGTCACGAGGGCGCGAGGTGCAATGACTGGCCGATGCGAAGAATGAAACTTCCGCGTTCGGTGGAGCTTTGCTTTCAATCGCAATGTACTGATCATACGGAGCCGATCAAGAAATGCCGACCGGGGGAAAAACTGAGTTGAAACTGAGGGACGTGAGGAAAATATCTCGGGATGCGTGTTTGGCAAAATGGGGACGCAGCGAAGAACATTGAACTAAATAAAATGATGATGATATGATGACAACGTCCGCCGCTCTCGACGCGCGCACCTCGCTTAACTTCAAGAACGCCATGACGTATAGCACCAGCATGACAACCTTTCGACTCTCTGGTTCCTACTCCAACGCCAACGCCGCGCCTAGCATCTGCGTCGCGATTAAACACCCACCGAACACGTGCTGGAACACGCTATTGCCAGTCGAGTCGGGAACTTCCCTTTGAAGGGTTCGGTGGATGTTATGGGTTTGTTTGATCGGGGCCACCGATCGCGGATCGTACTTCTTCGCGATGCGCTTCAGCCCGAGCCGCAAGCGCGGGACCGCCAGCGGCACCAGGGGGATCAGGTACGGGACAGCGAGGGCTATGGTTGTGGGGGGGAGGGTGGGGGGGTTGGGTTAAAGTAGGGGACAGCGCGTGAGGAAGTGTCGTAACGCGTCTGTGTCGTCCGACGAAAGGACACGACCTTACCGTATTGAACACGTCAGCGTGTCGGACGTCGGACTGGATTTCGTGTGTCGTCCCGAACTTGAGAAAACCTCGTGCATAACGCAATCAGATAGTCGAACTCCGGCATTTTGGTCCCGGGGCTCCTCGATGGGGTGCGGCTCGAGCTCGCCCGCGAACGCGCTCGCGCCGGGCGGCGAGTACCCCGCAAAAGCAAAGCACGGCAAGGACCCTAAGCTGGCGAAGGCTGATGTGGAGATCAACACCGGCAGTGTCGATGCGGTGGCTGGATTCGTGACTGTGGCTGGCGCGGCGACGTTAGCAGCGGGCGCGGCGAGCAGCGACGCGCGGGGTGGTTTAGGCGGTGCCGCTGGTGCAGTGGGCAGCGCGCTGTTGGGTTTCGCGGAGCAATTACCGTGGGTTGCCCCGATTGCGTTCGTCGTGGCTGGCGTGGCGCAGGCCGCAGCTGATGTGCACGCGCTGAAGCGCGATGCTGGAATCTTCCTGGCTAACGTAAAATCAGCTGAGCAAATCATGGTGCAAGTAGCTCGTAGCGGCAAGCTCAACTCCGTCCAAGACTCGTGCGAAGCCCTGCAGTTCGAGATGGAGGAGGGCTTGGCGTTTTGCCACAAGCTCAAGAAGAAGTATTTTGTGAGCCAGATGTTAACCTCCGGCTGGGATTGCCAAAAGTTTGCGGAATTGAGCGCGTCGATTGCGCGGTCGCTCGCCGTGATTTCCGCCGCCGCATCAATCCAAGTGCACGACATCATCACGGATGAGTTCGAACAGGGTCTGGCTTTAAAGGATAAAATCGCTGATTTAGGTGGGCCTGCTGCTATTGCGGCCGATCCCGCGCTAAAAGCAGAGTGCCAGGAGTTCATGTCCGCGAGCGACGCGCTCATTATTTCCGCGTCGACGAGGTTCAACGAGCAGTGAAACTTGAAGCGAAAAAATCACAAAAAAAGATGGATGAGATTCTGGAACAAAGTAGAGCGTCCACGAAAGTCTTGGAGGACCAGGTTGCGAACTTGACCAAGATGATGGAGGTGCTGCTGGCGCAGCGGGTTGCGGGAGTGGGAGGGGACGCATCCACTGATGACGGACGGAAAATAGGCGAGGTTTTGGTGGATGGTGGTGGTGAAAAAGAAAAAGACATGAGTGAGGTTGAGAAAAAAGTCGATGAAAACATAGACGGCGCCATGTCAAGCACCACGGTCCGCGATTTGATGTCACGCATGCCCGTCTGCGACACCGAGGCTGAGCGAGTGGAAGTGGTTTCAAAGTACCAATTAAACACGGAACAAGTCACGGACTTGATCGGAGACGCGGGGATGCGGCAGCTCACCGACTTAGCGGTGGAAACTTTCGGGGCGGAAAATTCCTACATCGGCACCATCGATGCGAATCGCCAAACCTGCGTTTCTTTCACGTCAAACACTGAAGGGAAGGAAAACCAACACCAAATGGACGCGGCGTGGTTCCCGAACATCGTGAGCCAGTGCAAGCACGTGGTGAAGAAGGACGACATCATTCAATCGAACGGGTGCTTCGCCACGGAGATGGAGCAGATGCCTAATTTAACGTTTGATGATTACGCAGCGCTGGCGGCGGCGGGGCACGAGGAGTGCGGAAGGTGGCTTCCCGGTTTAGGCGCGGTGATGGCGGATACCGAGGGTGCCATACCCGACGACACGTTAGTACCTATTGAAAACAACCCGCACGGGGACAAGGGGATGACTTATGGGGCCGTGAGGAGCTTTCTTGCGGTAATGGGGAGCGACTCTGACGGGCATTACTCAGGTGCGCCTATAAAAATCGAAGGGCAAACCGTCGCGACGTTTTGCGTGATGGATTCCAAGAAACGGACCGACATCGACGCGGGGAAGATGAAGGAGTTCGCCGCGAAAGCGGGCGAGCTGTTCGTTGAGAGGGCGAAGAAAAGGGGGGTGGGAGTCGCGGCGTGACGCTGTGTGTAATAAAAAAACAATTTATCAATGTGTGTGTCATGTTTTGGCCTAGTTCTCTAAGTCTCTCTATGTGCTAGTGGTTCACTCGTCGTGTGCTGTCAACATCACTACCCTGCTTGCAGCATCCCCACCTCGTCCAGGGTCTTTTTGGTTTGGACCATCATCGCCCGTGCCGCGGTTAACGTTTCGTCGTTCACCTCGACGCCCATGGCTTTCTGGTCCTCCAGAAGCTCCACCGCGAGCCGGGCTTGCGAGTACAACGCGGACGCGCGCGAGTAGAATGCCATCAACACCGCGAACTCATCCTCGTCGACCGGTCCTTGGTCCCGTAGCGAACCAGTGCTCGGCATCACCACGCCGCTGGACGACCCGCACGGGCCGCACCCCAACGCCCTGATGTTCATCAGGGCACCTCGGGGCAAAGGGGAATGAGACGTGTAGCTTTGGCCGCCAAGTTTTGGGCTTTTGGCCACTGGCCAAAAAGTGAGGCCCATGCCCTTCAAGCTTCAAAACCAGCTGAAAGGACTCAACTCCTGTCGAACGCTACGATCGACTCACACCTAGTCGCGCCCGCGCGTCGCGTGTTCGTCGACCATTCAGTGGTCCACGCGTGCGCGCCGCGGCGCGCGTCCCAGGGGCGGGGACGGTACCGGGGCTGTTTCCTCCGGCTTCCGACGCGGCCCCTCACCACGAGAACGTCTTGACCCAGACACCCCGCCTTTGCCCGGCTCGCCAAGCAGTGAGAAGGAAAACACCGCGACCATGAGTTGGGCGGGCCAGCTGTGGAAGCAGTACGACCCGATTAACAACATTATTTTTCCCAAAATGGGCGCGCGGCCGACGTACAACGACAGAGGTACGTTTGGATGCGGTCGATCACCGAGTAACACGACCCCACACCGAGGTACCTAGAGGCTACCTACGAGAAGTCGAACGACAGATTCAACAAGCGTGGCGAGTCTTCAAAAGATTCCGACGGGTGACTTGTCACTTTTGAAGTGACTGTGCTTTTTTTTTGACATGACAGCTGACACTGCCCCCCTTCCTCCCTTCCCCCCCAGGCAAACCCTTCGTGGGCGAGCTCCAGGTGCGCGACGTGATATATAAGACGGTGATGGTCCGTTTACCGGTGTTGGTACCAGGCGGGCTGTGCGCCCCCCCAAAAAGGATCGAGTGCCCGTGCCTTGCGGTGTTCCGAGCCGACGCCAAACACTTAAAACGATGCAAGGGCAAGGGCTGCGTGATTTACTTACACGGCAATGGCACGGATATCGGCGGTGCGAGTGAAGAGGCCAAAACCCTAGCCAGAGAGCTGGATTGCCACGTGTTAGTACCGGAATACCCCGGGTACGGCTTGGCGGAGGGCGAATCCAACGAGGACACCGTGGACGCGGTGACGCACGCGTGCATTCGATTCGCGGTTGAGTTGTTGCGCGTTCCGCATGACCGGTTGGTGCTTTATGGGCGGAGTGTCGGGACCGGCCCGGCGGCTGCCGCTGCAGCGAGGATGACGTTGTCGTCTCCGTTAGGCCCGCCAGCAGCGCTAGTCCTGCACTCCCCGTACACCTCCATCTACGAGTACGCCAAGGAGAAAGTTGGGGGGTTGCTGAGTTACCTTTTGGTTTCTGAACGGTGGCCGACGCGAAAAAACCTAACGCAAACTGGGTCCCCCGTGCTTCTAATCCACGGCGACCGCGATGAAGTCATCCCATTCAGACACAGCGCTAAGTTACGCAAAGACGCGGCGAAGCGAAGCACTTCTGCTAACACGCGAAAAGATAACGTGAAGAGCAAAGTAAACAAAGCAGGCGACGGCAAATTTCGGCACGACACGCGCGGGGCGAGCGCGGGGGTCGTGCAGCTGCACGTCCAAAAAGGCGCGTCGCACAACGTTTTTGACTTTTACGGCGACGTCGCTGATCCGATTGCGTCGTTTCTGAAGCGACACGAGTGCGCGCCGTGGCACAAAGGCGGGGAACCTAGGGAGGCGATGGATCTTGATTTGCGACACCTAGATGCGCGCGTCGCCGAGTTCGGGCCGGGGGACATGGAGGAGTATCCGTTCGCGAACATGAGTTAAAATGTTTTGTTTCCGAACATGAGTTAATAAGATGTTTCGCATGAGTAGTTAGTCTCAGAGTATGTTATTTATTGAATCGAATATTCACAATATCACTACCGTCTACCTGTATCTATCTACAGTAGAACCTGTCTACCTGTATCTACCTGTGTCTCGGAACCCGCCTAGAAGCAGGCTGGGTTGCTCTACGGACCTCGCGGGCGCCGCCGCTAACAGCGCGTCTCGCGCGCGTCGCACTAAACTTCGCAACCTCCCGCCGTCATCACACACGCCTCCGCAGAACCCGTACGTGTCCGGTACTGCAGCAGGCTCTCCATGCGTACAATCAGCCGGAAACTCGTACAAACACTCCGTCGCGTCAATCTCCGCCAACAACGAAACCACGGGGGATAACATATGCAGCAGCGTGCTGACATCCTCCGCTGCGTACGCCGGCGCCGGCGTGTTCGTCAACCTCGACGACAACACTCGGCCGAGCACGAGCTCCAGGCACGCCTCTACGGTTACGGCGAGCACCCTTACGCCGCGTTCTCGCGCGCCCACTGCAGCCGCAGCCAGCGCGGCAAACCTGGTAACATTCCCATCTAGCCCGCCTCCTGTGCCTTGAAGGAGCGAGCCGTGGTGACGGTCTCCGTGTGCCAACCCGAGGGACGAGGAAAAGGTTCCTGCGCCAGCCGCGCTCGCCGCCGCCGCCTCCGCAGACGCCGCGCCCCCCGCGCCTCTGGCGTCCAAGGACGCAGCCGCCGCTGCGGCAACCCCCCCGTCAAGGGAAAGCTTCCTTAACTCAACACGTCTCAATTTCAGCTCCTCCCGCATCTCCTCCGCGCACCGAAACGCGAGTCGCGCAAACGCGGCGATGGTAGGTCTCGGAGACGCCGCGAAGTCCTCCCCGGGAGACTCCACGGCTTGGAACACAGCCTTGCCTTGCTCCGCTAACGATAGCTGAGCTGACACCAAAGTAGCCCGTATGGACCTCAAAATGCGTTCCATCTTCGCGGCAGCCGCGGCGGCTACTGGAACAGGCAGCCCGCCAACTGCGACGGTGCGACCGCCTGCTACTGACTCAGCGACTCGGCGCGTCACCTTGCCGTGGCTCGTGTGTGCGACTGGCGAATTTTCCCCGCTACCAACCGCGATGAATGCGTCATACTTACCGTCGCCCCGGATCAATTGGCACGTCAACGAATCAAGCGCGGGAATAAACTCGTGAGCGCTTGCTGATGTGTTATCGGTTGGAGTACCTCGCATTGATCCCCGGGCCGCACCTGCACTGCTTTCCACCGCTAACCGCGCAACGAGCACCACCGCCGCTTCCAGCTCGGCGATGTCGCACAAGTGCGCTTTTTGTGACCGGTCCGCCAACACGCGGTGCACCACTGACGAGTGATTGCGCACGAACTGAACGCCTGACAACCGGACACCGTGGTCCTTCGCAAGCGCGTTTATTAACACACCCGTGAGCCGCAACACCGGTACTAAAAGCGCGTGGTGCCGTTGCCGCGCGACAGGGGGGGGGGCGAGGGGGGAGGAAGCCGCGATCGCCGCCGCAAGCGCAGGGTCCATTGTAGAACCAGAGTGGTGTCCCGGGTTTAGTCCCGCGTTACCCGTGTGTCCCATCACGTCGTCGTCCATCATACCGTCGTCGTCGTTACCTAGTAGTAAACCTCTTGCGGAGTGACCCGCATCAATTGTACCCGCACTCCTCGCCTGCGTCGCCGCCTGTGCCGCGGCCGCGTCCCCGGGCGAGTCGTGCGCGTACGCGTCCACCGCGCCGCAGTTGGTCAGCGCGTGCATTGCCCCTGATTCACAAAGCGCCTTCGCCCCCCCCCCCGGCAGCTGCGCCAAGCGAAGA
>MDSY01139822.1_pt1 | contig 37271 bp, 25 predicted proteins | sample 811131 | NCBI WGS metagenome assembly MDSY01 (sample SAMN05326643, study PRJNA326480) | marine metagenome | isolation source: seawater | place: Atlantic Ocean: South West | collected 2010
AGTCAATAAAAATAATTCAAAAAATGAATATATTGTTCAAATAATATTTAATAGTAAATTAGCTAAAGAATTATTAAATAAAAAATTTATAGAAAACTTGAGTAAAAAGATTATTACTAAATTAAATATTAATGATAATAATATTTTTAAAATAATTAACTTTCATTTTAGTAATACTTCTATAAAAAATATAGAAGGGAGTTATAAATTATCTAAATCTAATAATAATAATATAGAAAAATTAATTAACCCAATTAAAATGCAAATTTTAAGAAAATTTTATAATCATATGGAATTATGTAAATTAGAAAGTAATATATTTAATTTCTTAGATATAAATATTTTTACCTACTACCATAAAAAACATCTTAAAACTTATACTAATTATCTTGGTTATTTATTTTTATTTATTTTTATTTTTTATCTTATTGATATTTAAATAGTTTATTCACTCCTATGACCTTTTCATAATATAAAAATCTTTTTCAAAAGTCTTATGATTAGGAGTCACTTGTAATTTACCACTATATTTAGGACCACCTTTTTTAGACTGTACATATATTGCACACGAACCTGCTGTTTGACATGTACTATTTATTGTTTTGAGTTCTATTATTGAATTCCAAGGTATAAATTTATTAGCACCATTACCATTTAAACTTACAGAAGCATTTATCGTTCCACCGTGTATATTACCATTTGTTTTAAGTTTAATATTACCAATTTGCACATCTCCTTTTATTTCTAATCCACCAGGAACTACTAATTTGCCATTATTAGTAAGGTCATTTGCTAACTTGGAAAGATTTCTAATTGCATTAACATCTATCTTATATAATTCTTGTATCTTTTTTGTAATATCATTATTTGACATCTTTTCAGTTTTAGTATTAAAAAAAATTATAATCAAACAAAATGCAATAAAATAAATTAAATCTTTTTTTGTAAAGATCTATATATATATATAGATATATAGATAAAAAAATTGATTTAAAGATTTAATTTACTGTTTATAACAATGCCAATTAAAGCAACTGATTATGATAAAAAAACCCCACGAGAGCATATTCTTACAAGACCAGATACATATATTGGTGATATTGAAGAATCTAAAGAAACATTATGGACTTTAAAAATAAAAGATTCAGATAATTCTAATTTAGATTTTATTATGAAAAAAAAAAAGATTAAATTTGTCCCTGGATTATTAAAACTATTTGATGAAATTATAGTTAATAGTCGAGATCATAGTGTTATAGATTCAACATGTGATACTATTAAAGTAGATATAAATATAGAGGATAATTATATTACAATTATGAATAATGGAAATAATGGAATCCCTGTAGAAATACATCCAAAATTTAAAAAATTAGTCCCAAGTATGATTTTTGGAGAACTTTTAACTAGTTCAAATTATGATGATTCCAAAAAAAGAACAACTGGTGGACGTAATGGATATGGTTCTAAACTAGTAAATGTTTTTTCAAAAAAATTTACAGTAAGAGTTGGTGATCCAAATAATAAAAAATTATTCGAGCAAACTTGGACAGAAAATATGAGTATACCTGGAAAGGAAATTATAAAAAAATATAGCAAAAAAAATGGATTTACTGAAGTCACTTTTTATCCAGATCTAGAGAAATTTGGAATTAAAAGCTTAGGTGATCATTATGAATTATTTGCAAAAAGATGTGTAGACATTTGTGGTAGTTCTAAAAAATTAAAAGTATATTTTAATGGAAAAAAGATTGACATACCTGACTTTAAAAAATATGTTAATTGTTATTATCCAAAAGAAAATTTTATTATAGATGACAAAAATGATAGGTGGCACGTTGCAGTTGGATTTCTTCCAGAAAAAGGAGATGAGTATATTAGCAATGTTAATGGAATAAGTACTTATTTAGGTGGAACACATGTTAATCATGTGGTTGAAAGTTTAGTAGGTAAATTAAAAAATGAATTTATTTTGAAAAAAAATAAGAATTTACGTGTGAATAATAGTAGTATTAAACAACATTTGGTATTCTTTATTAATGCTGTAATTGAAAATCCAGCATTTGCAAGCCAAACAAAAAATAGTTTAACATCAAAAACAAATAAATTTGGATCAAAATATGAAGTTAATGATACATTTATAAAAAAAATTTCTAAAACAGGTATCGTCGAACAAGTAGTAGAATTTGCTAAACTTAAAGCAAAAGCCGGTTTGAGTAAAAATGATGGTAAGAAACAAATTAAACTTAGAGGTATTCCAAAATTAGAAGATGCAAATCGTGCTGGAGGTAAAGAAAGTTATAAATGCTCGTTGATTCTTACCGAAGGAGATAGTGCTAAAACATTTGCCATGTCTGGTTTAGCAATTACTGGTAGAGATTATTATGGTGTTTTCCCACTTAAAGGTAAGCTTTTAAATGTACGTGAAGCAAGTGCTAATAAATTAAAAGATAATGCAGAGATTACTAACTTGGTTAAAATCCTTGGTTTGAAATTTAATACTGATTATGGAAATGATAATAATTTTAATAGTATTCGTTATGGAAAAATAATTTGTCTTACAGATCAAGATGTAGATGGAAGTCATATTAAAGGTTTACTTATTAATATGTTTCATTCTCTTTGGCCATCCTTATTAAAGCGTGATGGTTTTATGACAAGCCTATCTACGCCAATTGTTAAAGCATTTAAGGGGAAAACTGAAAAAATATTTTATAATTTAAGTGATTATGATACATGGAAAGAAAATGAAGGAAAAATAACTTCTTGGAAAATTAAATATTACAAGGGTTTAGGTACAAGTACTTCTAGAGAAGCAAAAGATTATTTTGTTAATATAGATAATAAGCTTGTTCATTACTTTTTTAATTCTGCTGTAGAGGGAATTCATCCAAAACCTAAAAAATTAGAGGAAGATGATAATGCAATCACTTTAGCATTTGAAAAATCAAGAGCAGATGATAGAAAAGAATGGTTAAAACATTATAATAAAGATAATGTAATTACTTATGAAGAAAAAAAAGTACAATATAAAGATTTTATTAATCGTGAATTAATACATTTTTCGAATGATGATGTCAGTCGTTCAATTCCAAGTATGATTGATGGACTTAAACCTTCTCAAAGAAAAATTCTATATGGTGCTATTATGAGAGGATTAGATAAAGATGAGGTAAAAGTTGCTCAATTAGCAGGCTTTGTTTCAGATAAAGCACATTATCATCATGGAGAAGATTCTCTTAATAAGGCAATTGTTGGAATGGCACAAGATTATGTTGGTAGTAATAATATTAATATATTAAAACCAAATGGACAATTTGGTACACTGCTTGATAATGGAAAAGATTTTGCAAGCCCTCGTTATATTTGGACAAAGTTAGAAGATTTAACTTCAATCATATTTAATAAAATGGATGGTCCTGTATTAGAAAAACAATTTGAAGATGGATTTGAAATTGAGCCATTTTGTTATGCACCAATTATTCCGATGATATTAGTTAATGGAGCGAATGGTATTGGAACTGGATATAGTACAACTATTCCAGGACATAATCCAATTGATATTATTGAAAATTTACAAATTATATTAAATAATAAAAAGAATAATACAAATAAAAAAATAAAAAAATTAAGACCATATTATAATGGATTTGAAGGAACAATAGTAAAAGACTCAAAAAAGAAATATATTAGTAAAGGTGTTTATCGTATTGAAAAAAATAACTTAATTATTACAGCATTACCAATTGGAAGATCTATCAATAAATTTAAAGAAGATTTAGAAAAAATGTTAGAAAAAGAATTAAATAAGAAAAATAAGAAAAAAGTAAATTTTACTAATTTTTCTGATAATAATACTGATAAAAAAGTACATTTTGAAATACACTTTAAACCAGGAAAATTAGATAATATTAAAGATATTGAGAAACAATTTAAACTAACAGAAAATATTAATTTGACTAATATAAATGCATATAATAATAAGCATGTAATTAGAACATATGATAATATCAAACAAATAATGGATGAATTCTTTGAATATCGTTTAAATATCTATCATAAAAGAAAAGAATATATGTTACAATTATTACACGGTCAATTAACTAAATTAAACTACAAGGTTAAATTTATTCTAATGAAACTTAAAAAAGAAATAAAAATAGAAAATAAGAAAAAAGTAGATCTTGTAAAAAAACTTACAAAACTAGCTTTTCCTGAAATTGATGGAGGATATGATTATTTATTAGGGATGCCATTATGGAACCTTACTTTTGAAAAGGTTGAAGAACTTAAGAGACAACGAAATCTTAAACAAATTGAACATGATAACTTGAGTGCAAAATCAATTGAAAATATTTGGTTAAGTGAACTTGATCTGCTTAAAGAAAAATATTTACAATGGAGAGAAGGCAAGCAAAAAGAAGACGATATGTTTATTACGAAAAAGAGTAAAAAATCTAAAAAATCAAAACTAATAGTTGTTTAACAAAATTTATTTATTGATTTTACACTAAATATTTTTTCTAAAAAATCCTTGCATTTTTTTTGTATTATTTTATCTTCTTTTCTTAACATATGAAAAAAAATATTAAATTGTTTATCATTTTTGCTAGCTAATTTGATTATAGGAATATTATAATTATCATTTATAATTGATACATTAATCTTATTTTTATTAATAAACGGTGCTAATTTAGTTTCTTGGACCGTGTTAAAATTAAAAAATATTGCTAAATCAATAAATCCTATCATTGAACTATTTTTATTAGAATTTATTATTTTAATAGATGTATTTAAATTTTTATTAAAATTTATAAAATCAATAAACCTTTTATTATTAACTAAATGATGGATATATTTTCCTTTATTAACTTCCATGTTAATATCATCCAAATTAGTATTTGAGTAAATAAATTTACTTAATTTTTTATTAAAGATAAAATTATGAACATTAATATCTACAAATCTTCTCATAGGTGATGTGGCATGAGTATAGAAGAATGAACATATATCAAAATGTCCTACAGGAAAATACTCATATCTAGCTTTCATTTTTAATTCTTTATTGATTAATTTTGCAGATACATCCAAATTAGTATGTGAATTAACTAATAATAATACTTGTCTTAGAGCAAGAATTAATTTTAAGAATTCCATATATATATTATTATCATTATATTCAAAGTATTTTAATATTTTTTTTAATGCTAATTGATAGTTTAAATTTTTTTTTGTAATATTATCTTTTAAAATTTTAAAAAAAAGTTTTCTAATAGTTTGATTTATATAGAAATCTATTTTTCTATCAGGGCTATAAAGATTTCGATAAATCCCTTTTTTAGATAAACTAATTTTTTTATTATTAATAGAATTTTCTAGTAATAATTTAGTATTTTTTTTACCTACACTATTACTCAAGTTATTAATATCTTTCCTACTTAATGAAAATTTATAAGTTATATCTGGTTGATAATACATTATATATGAAAAATAAATATTTGCTTCTAATGCAGTATATTCGATTAAACTATGACTCCACATTTCTACCGGCGAAAAATCAAGGTAAATATTATTTTTTTCTTTAACTAAATTAGATGGTAATTTAATTAATGTGTCTTTTCCTGTATGATTTAAAGAATTTACAAAAAATATATATAATTGTTTCAAATTATTAGCTAATTCTTGTTTTTTTTTATTAGAAAAGTTACTACTCCCTTCATAAATAAACTCATTTATATCTCTATTTATTTTTTTGTTACATTTAATTATTTTTCTTTTCAAGAAAGTTTTATTATTAAATAGTTTTTCTGATTTTAATTTAAATGATTCTGAGAATTTTTTATAAGTTGTTCCAATAATTGTTAAATTCTTACTCCTGTGTATAGTTACATTTTCAGGAGATGGATCAATTAAAAATTTATATTTATCTAAAATTCTATAAGTAATATTTATAGAAATTGCATTATTTTTATCTCCATCAAGAGATAAATATTCTTCAGATAAGATTCTATCCATCATTGGTAGATTATATTTATCTAAATAATCAGTATTACATTTATACTTGGTATAATTATAATAGTAATTTTTTTTTGATGGTTGAATGTATGGAATAGTATCAGATATATGAACAATTAATTTAATAAACTTACTTTTTTTAAGAGTAGTTATTTTTTTATTTTTATCCAAGTAAAATGCGCTAATTGCATCATCTCTATCTTTACTACCATCTGGATCAATTGCAAAAGACAAATTTTCTGGATTATTTTTAAAATCTTCTATTTTTTGATTATCTTTTAATTTATCTTTAAGATCATACTTGTATGGTAACATTAAATCATAAATATAACTTATATATTCATCAAAAGATACAGGTATAACTTTCTCGATAATAAAATCATATTTATTAATAAATTGAACAATAAACAAACAGTAACTAGGGAACTTTTGTTTAACTTGACTTATAATTTTACTATCAAATATTTTACATCTAGTTAAAGTGGTTGATTTAAAAGTTTTATTATATTTTAATAAATCTAATATTAAATTTTTTTTATCCAACCAACCAGTAATTATATATTTATACTTATTTGATATTTTAATATTTGAATAAGAAAATTTATTTTTTTTTATAAAAATAGGCAATGAATTTACTTCTTCAAATAAAAATAAACTGGAAAAAATTTTTGTACTTGATTTAGTCAGAGTATTAATATAAAAAATATTTTGATAACTTTTAAAAATTATTTGTTTTAAATAATTATCAATAGTCATATAAGTATTTGATTTTTTTGATTTAACTATTGAAAAATCAAATATAGCTGGTATATTTTTCTTTTTAATAATTTTATAAAATTTATTTTGATAAATTACACCATTAGTTAAGTAACTTGATAAAGAAACTAAAATTCTAAAAATATTATATTTAGTAAAATCAATTTTTGAATAATCTTTATTATTTGATATTAATCGGAAATCATATTGTGAATTTTTATTATTAATTTTTATTATTTTCCATTTATTCATTATTAACTATTTAGATATTTAATTTATCTATTATATTAATGATTTGGTTAATAAGACATACAAAAAGACTTTTAACAAAACAAGATAAATGGGTAAATTCAAAGAGATATAAGGAAAATAATGTCGATATGCCTATAACAAACGATGGAAAAGAATATGTTAAACAATCAGTTATTGAAATGATAAGAACTGATAAAAATTTTGATAAGATTGAATACATTTATTGTTCTCCTATGACTAGATGTATTCAAACTGCAATGGTTTTACAGGACAGTATTAAAAAACTTACAAAAAAATGGATTCCTTTAAAAATTGAGTATGGTTTAAAGGAATTACATGTAATAAATTATTCAAAACATAAAAAATATAAAAATGGTAAGGTTATTTTACAACCAACCTTTAAAAATGAAATTGCACTTGATAAAAAATTACATATAAAATGTGCAATAAAAAAATATGGTAAATATCCAAATGGTCGTATAGATCCTACCTATAAATCTATACACACCTTTTCGAAAGCGACTCATAAAGAAATTAGTCATGTATCAGGTGGAAATAAAACTATTAAAACAGTTAAAAATTTATTAAAAAAAGATAAAAGTAATAATTTTATTATTTGTTCTCATGCAATGGCTATAATATTTATGTATACAGCATTTACAAAAAAAATTATGCCAGAAAAATACTCTGATAAAATAACTGGAAAAAACTGGGCATCTATGTTAGCTTTTAAAAGAAATAAATCTATTCACACTAAGAATCAATATAAATTATCTTACGGTCCAACATCAGAATATTGGCAAAAAAATAAAATAACTAAATAGATTTAAAAAATGAAATCGATATCTTCTATTTTCACAATATCAGAATCACTTGTTTCTTCTGAAGAAGAACTTTGGTATATATTTTTTATCGAATCTCTTCTAATTATAGTTAAAGTTTTTTTTGAAATTTTATCAATTGTTTTGCTATGTTTTAAACCACTTTTAATATAACTATCTAATATTTTATTTAATTGTATTATATTAGAATCATCTAATTCAGATGGATTCTTTGACAATTCTTTTCTTAATTTTTTATATAAACGGTTATTTAAAATTGATAACCAACATCTTTGTTTTTCAATAATCTCAATATTAACTCGTATTTTATTTAAAACATTATTATATTTTAATAATTTTTTATTTTTTAGCATTTTTTTTAATTGATGTGAAAATATTTTTTTATCATTAAAAAAATGATTAAACAACTCAACTTCTTCTGTTGATTTTAAATTTATACCATATGTTGCTTTTTTTTTATCTTTACTCCATTTAGTTATTTTCTTCTTTTTACTTTCAGAAAAACATTTTAGAAGACATGAATTAGAATTACCTAGATTTGTAATTATTTTTTTTATTATACCAACACCTTCATTTATTCCTAATTTTAGTAAATAATATAAAAAATAAATAACAACTATTGAATTCATGCTAAATAGTATAACTATTAAAAAAATTTCAAAATATCCTAAATAATATTGCTGTTCAATAGTACCAAAAAATAACCCTGAATTTAAAGTTACTACTAAAGCTAATAAACTAATACTTTCTAACTTGTTGCATAATATACCATAATTTGATATATTATCATAGGGTCTTAAAAATACATGAATAAAAAAAGAAAATTGAATAAATAAGCTAGCGGATATCATTTGATATCTTGCATATTCTTTTAAAAAAACAGAAATTACTATTAACAAATATTTTTTTGCCATAACAATAAACTCGTAATACCATATTTGTTGTCTGTATCCTAAAAATAAAAACGATAATGGTGCAGGCATTTCATATTTTGAACTGAAATCATATAGAGAAAATCGTTTCATCCTAATAAGGTTAAATGCAATAAAAGGTACTATTATTCCATATAAGACTAAACAAATATATGATAAAGTTGAATAAATAGTATACTTCAATGTATAACATTCAATTGATAAATCTTGTAAAAGATAATATTTATCACCAAATTTTTTACAAGGAATAATTGACAAAGTTTGTTTAATAATTGTAGGCCATGCTAAAAATAATCCTATTAAAATAGATGTAATCATCCAAGATTTAAAAAATATGATTGGTTTTGGATTTTTTAAATAAAAATTATTATCAACTCCTTTTAAAACTTGTTTATTATGATATTTTTTATAACAAGAAAAAGAATATATACTTAAAATAATAGTTACAACAACAATATAACCCAACGGTAATAATAAATAAACTAGTAACTTTTCATAATAATCCCATCCAATTGTACAATCAGATGAATAAAAACTAATTTTCGGTGAAGAGAATTCTTTTGTTCTATCAAATAATTGCATTATTATTTCAGGCCAATTTATTTCAAATGAACTTGCTAATGTAAATATTTGAGCATAATTCATAAATATTTTTATCACACCCGATAAAGGCTCTTTTTGTTCTTCACTTGAAGAAGGATTTGCAGTTTTTATCATAAAAAAAATAATACCTGATATAATTAGAGGGAATAATATCGTAAATGTATAACTTCTTGCAATTACATGAGTATCAGTTAAACATTTAAAACACTTTCCTTCATTTTTAGCCCATCCTTTTTTACAAACATCACATATAGCACCTGAATGACCTATATTACAAATATCATCTGATGAATTAGTTATTATACCACCTGGACAATTATATGCTTTTTTACACCTTTCAGTATGTAAAGTAGTTATATTAGCTCTCCAAAATTTTTGTTTTATTATAAGAGTTTTTAATTTTGTACCTTTTGGACACTTAAATCTATCAGGACATATTTGACAAATTAATGGATAAATATCAACTAAATAAGTTCCTTCTACACACTCACACTTTGTAAAATTAGAATTAGATTCAGAATTTTTTGGACAATTTTCACATGTAATCGATTTACTATTATTACTAAAAGTACCTACTTGACAATCTTTACAAAAACTATTACCATTATTATTATTGTATTTTCCTTCTAAACAACCAATACATGATGAAAATCCTTTTTCTGAATAAAATCCAACAGGACAATTTATACAATCATTTAAACTACCACCTCCTATAAATTCCCTTATTTTTCCTGCAGGACAATCTAAACATTCTAAAATATTAGTAGATCCTATTATTTCATTATATTTACCTATTTGACACGATAAACAACCATTTGAATTATTTAATCCAAAAATATTACTATATTTTCCAAGAGGACAATTAAAACAATTATCTGGATTATCTGCACCAACTATATTACTAAATTTACCAACCGAACAATCAATACAAGTAGTATGATCATTATTAAAATTGTACTTGCCTATAGGACAATCTAAACATTTTATAGATCCTAAAGTAGAATACTTTCCGTTTAAACATTCTTTACAATCTTCTCCACTATTTTCTGTAATACTCTTATATTTACCAGCTTTACATATTTTACAAATTGAAATATCTATGCCTCCTACAATTTTACTATACTTTCCAGGTAAACAGTTAATGCACCAAATAGAATTATTTTTTCCATCAAATGAATTATATTTTCCTTTCAAACAGTATTTACACTGATTTTTACTAATTATATTTGAAATATCACTATATCTACCTTTTGGACAATTTAAACAATATTTTTTATTAGAAGTAAATTTTCCTAATTTACAATTACTACACCTAAATGCAGATGCTATAGAATATTTCCCTTCATCACAATCGATACAATTACTAGATAAATAAGATTGATGATTTGGATTATATTTTCCTGCTAAACAATTTATACAGTTTTTAGAACCAGTAACTTCTGAAAACTGTCCTCTATTACAATTTATACAGCTAGTTAATCCTAATAAATTCGCATATTTTCCTTTTTGACAAGCAGTACAAATTATAGATTCTTCATTTATAGTTGAATAACCATAAAAACATAATTTACAAAAATTATTTCCAATACTATCAGTGTAAGTACCTTTTGGACATCTAGTACATGTATTATTAGTTCTTTTTCTACCTTCAGCGCAACCTAATAAATTTATTTCTCCATATATTTGAAGAAAACTATTTTCATTTGCTTTATTTGCTATAATTATTTTACCTAATTGTTTATTTATTTTAACTGTTTCTATGTATATGGGAGTCCATGTTTTTGTATTTTTATAAAAATATAATCTATTAACCTGACTATAGTCAAGTGTATTTGTTTTTACAACTGAATATCCTGTATATGGTTCTAAAACAAAAAAAACATAAATTATTCCTGTAGTATCATCAAGAACCATACTATTTGCTTTATTCCATTCAACAGGAAAATTTAAGGAATTTATTTGACAAGTATGTGAAATAGGTATTATTGAAAAATTTTCAGATAGTTGATATAATTTACTAGAAAGATATCCAGATAATAAATAAATTTTGTTTAATTTTTTACTTAATTTTAAATCAACAATTTGTTCAATACCTATCAATTCTTTAACAACTGATTTATTAAAATAATCAATTATAGATAGGTTAATAGTTATAACACGAGCATTACTATTAATTTCTTCAGAAATAAAATGTAAAAGATTTCCATTAATTAATCCATTTTTAAAATAAGACAAGTGCGAAAATTCAATTTCTTTTTGTGTATTATTATATTCATTTTGTGAATCTATTTGTTCAATTTTAGATGAATACATTTTTTTTTGATATGAATTAATAATTTCTAGTGGAAAGCTACTTAAATCAATTTCCCAAAATCCTGAATTTTGAGAATTAAAAGTTAAAAATAACCTATTTTTAAATTGTAAACTTTTACTTGGATAATTATAATATCTATCTTCATTATTTAATTTATAATCAGACCAATTACTATAATGATTAAAATTTTTAATCTCATTTAAAATATTTCTATCTACAAAAGTAAAGTCTGTTAAATTAATTCTTACTATACTAGGTTGAGTATTATAAATTGAAGGACAATTATGATAATTACCAGCTATATAATACAAAATTTGTAGTTTAGAATTAATCCCACATGAATTAACATCATCGCTTCCTAATCCACCGATCGGTTTTACTATTTTTTGACAACACCCGCAATGACAGTTCTCTGGAGGAGAATCCATATCGTATCTCCAATAAAATCCTTTGGATAAACATAATTCTTTCTCTTTTTTATTTCTTAAAGATTGTTCAATAGATTCTATCAAACCTGTGTCATATTCATTCCATCTATAACATTTATATATATAATTTTCTGTATATTCTTTACCTATAACAATATGTCCTTCATTATATGAATTGATCAAATTTCTTTTAAATATAGACACAGTTCTTTTTTGAGAATTACATTTTCCATGTATTGAATTTCTTGATAATAGTGATTGTGAAGATATTAAATACGAGTAGTTATCTTGATTAACAATACAATTTATACCAGTTGGTGGATAAGAATTATGATAACCATACAAAGGTCTATCAAACCAAAAATCAATTTCAAGTTGGGATAAGCTATTCGTGGATATATTATTATTTAAATAATTATATCCATTAACAATTAATAAATTTGAAAATAAAATTAACAAATATTTTAATATCATTTAATATAAAAAATGAGTATTTTTTAAATAAGATTAATTATTTAATAAAAAATTAATTTCATTGAATGATTTTCTTTTAATATAATCTAATTGTAAACTATTAGTTAGTAAAATTTGATAAAAATTTTTTATTTTATTATTATTAATTCTTTTTAAAGAAAGTTTAATTTGTTTATCTAAAAAAGATTGCAATGTATTATATTTATTAAAATTAGTAATTCTAAAAAGTTTATTTCTAAAAATATATTCACCTACTATACAGCCAAAAGAATATATATCAAATTTATTAAAAATAACTTGATTATATAATATTTTTTCAGGTGGTACATAACCATATGATCCTAAATATATTTTTTCCAAACATTTATTAGATATATAATTATAATCAATCAAATATATTTTATTAGTATGATTTTCAATCATTATATTACCAGGACTAATATCAAAATGATTAAACCCTGTATTTTCTAAATCCAATAAAATATCAAATATTTTTTTTATCACTTGATATTTATTATCTTCGGAATCTATTACATTAATATCAAAATAATTCCTAAAAGTTAGTCCATTAATTCTTGGATAAATTATTTGTAAATTTTTAATTTTAATTGGTTTTAATAAATAAGGTTTATTTAGATTTGATATAATATTACTTATTTCTAATTCTCTATTAAATTCTAAAAAATTTTTAATTATTAAATTTTTATTACAGATTGAAAATATATTAGAAAAACTACCATAATCAATCATTTTACATTTTTGATACTCTTCTTTAATAATTTCATTACATACTTTACATTTTTTTATCATCTAATAATAATGATATTATTATTAAATTATTGTATTCTAGTAGAATTTAATGCAGATTTAAGACTATTTATAGCAAATAAATCATTTCTACATTGACCTGATAAACTATTATACCAACTATTATATTCTATTAAATATATGATAAAGTCATATGTAGATAAACCAGCCATTGATATTAAACTAATAATAGACATCCAAAATATAATTCTACAGATTGTCTTTGTTGTTTTGCTTAAAGGCTTCTTTTTAGATTTTTTTGTTGGTTCACCGTAACCAATTGCTCCGAAAATTATTGTAGGAAATAACAATACAATTGTTAATATTTGTGGCCAAATTTTTTTTTGAGTACCTATTGGTGTTAAAGTATTGAAGTTTATTGATTTTTCACCACATTCTTTAATAAACTGTGTATCAATATAAGACGTTCCAATGTTCATATATTAAAAATTAGATAATTATATAAATAATAATTTATATAATTATTTATATAAATATTTATGGATCAACCTAATTATTTTGTAATAAATCCACTTCATATAAAAATTTTTTATAAAAAAGATAATAAAATAGATAATAAATTTTACGAAAAAATTAATAAATTAAAAATAATTTATAGAAAATTAAATTCTTTAAAAAATAATATATAGAAAATTAAATTCTTTAAAAAATAATATATTCACTTGGTGAATCTATTTAGGGCACTGTTCACAGAGAAATAGTATAATATTTATTTTCTATTTTTAGTTCTTTTAAGATTTACACGTTCAACATCTGGTCTAGAAGTTAGAATATGTTCTGTTAATTCTTTTGCTTTAATAGCATCTCCTGTTATTTGTGTAAGCGCTGCCAAAATGCCTGCTTTTTTAAGCGGGGCTTTAGTTTTAGAAACATTTCTACGTAATTTACCATCTGCTATTTCTACTACTTTTTCATCAACACTATCTAAAAAGTTTAAAATAAAATCTTCATGATTTTTCTTCTCTTTTGTAATTTCTCTTGATTTTGCTTTAATTTTACGTAAATCATTATCTAAAGAAACCCATCTAAGAACTTTATTTTTAAATTCTTTAGTAACCTTTTTTTGTGTTTCACTATTATTACTTTCACTGCTCATATATATATATATTATATAGATAATTATATTAGTCAATTTTTTTATATTTAAATAGATAATCAGGTTTTTCTTTATAAGTAACAAATTTATTAATATAATGGTAAACTTATTGATAAAGCTACTGCAAATTACGCTAATAACTTTTTTTATAAAAAGATTCACGTAGTGAATATTTTTATAAAAATATTAAAGTAGAATTTTTATATTGTTTAACATAAAGGTTTTATGTTATAATCAGCTTCGATAGTAGAATTGTTCCAAGGACCAACAGTGAATTTAGGGTTAGGTGGGGCAGTACGAAGATCATATGACGCATTTCTTAATGATTGACCAACAGTATTAACTCCAATAACATATCTATCAGTATTTATCATTTTATCACTTCCTGCATTTGTTTTTTTAATGTCATAATCAAACCATTCTTGATTAACTTCTTGAGGTAGGTAGTCTTTAACATTATATTTTTTTACTAAATTTTTGTTAAAATCGACTTTATTAGTTGAACTAGACTCAGCTACAGGTTTTTTAAATGCTTCATCTAATACAGCTCCTTTATCACTTTCCTGATTACCCGAAAATTTATTAACAGATAGTTCTTCTGAAACTACCTCTTCTGATTCTGATTCAACATTTGGTTGTTCTTCGCTAGAAACTATTTCTTCAGGAATCATTTCCATGACGGTTTCATTACCGTTACCAACTACATTAGGTGTTCTTTTCATAACGGATTCTTCTTCACTTTCTTCAACTGTTACAGTACCTTTATTTTTAATAGTGGTTGGTTGCATCAATTGATAAATAACAAAACCTACTAAAGCGAGTAAAAGAATTGTTGATAATTGATTTTCTTTCAACATGATATATTTAAAATGAGAAAAAAAAACATATAAATTATATTTTTAAAGATTTTATATTTTTATTATTAAAAATTAGTTTATTTAAAAAAATTTAAATATCTTTTATATATAATAAAATGGAATCAATTGATGTAATAATAGAAATTCCAAAAAATTCTCGTATTAAATATGAAAAAGATACCAAAACGATGCAAATCAGATGTGATAGATATTTAAAAACACCGTTTAATTATCCATATAATTATGGATATATACCAAATACATTAGCACCAGACAATGATCCATTAGATGTTTTTGTTTTAATGGAAGATTCTCTTTATCCAGGTACAATAATTTCTGTTGAAATTATTGGAGTCATAAAAATGATAGATAATGGAGAAGAAGATGATAAATTGATTGCTATACCATCAAAAAATCTAAATTTCCCAAAAAAATTTACTAATAAAGATAATGAATTATATATAAATTATATTGATGAAATAAAATTTTTTTTAAAAAATTATAAAAAATTAGAAAATAAAGTAGTAGAAGTTAATGAATATCTTAAAAAAATAGAAGCTTATAAAATTATTAATCACTGTCTGTTAAAATAATATCTGATTCTTCTGAAGAAAGAAAATTATAATTATTATCTAAAGTTATTTTTTTGCAAAAATTATTTTTATGCTTAATAATCAACATATTATCTATTTTTAAATTTATTAAACCTATATGTATTTTTTTTTTGTTTAAAATTGGGATGTTAGTTGTACCATTTTTTACAGGTATTTTAAAATCACCTTTAGAAGTTATTAAAATAATATTATCTTCATATTTTATTTCATTTAAGATACATTTAATTTTCATATATTTATCAATATAAAAATTTTTATTGTGAACGAAATAAAAATTTTTTATTAAATATTATAATGAGTAACTTTAAATCATTAAGAGAAAAATTTAATAATGAACTTAGAAAGTCAATTAAATTATCTCTAATGAAATTGTCACTGCTGAAGAACAAAGCACACTGATACAGACAATAACTAAATAGATTCACAAAGTGAATATATTAATTAAATAATAATTAATTAATATATTATAATTTCCTAGTACCTGTTATTTTTATTCCTCCTCCTCCGTTCATCTTCGCAACCCATCTAACAATATTACCATTTGGATCAGTAATATCAGTATCAGCTCCATGTTCAAATAATAAGTCACTTACATCATGTCTTTCTAATTCGACAGCTAAATGTAGTGGTGTTTTTCCTTCAAAATTTTTCTGATTTATAATTTGTTCTAATTGTCCTTTTGACGATGCAATTTTTAAAAATTTTTTTATACAATTCAATCCCGTGTTTTCTATCATTTTATGTAAAATATTAGAATTATTATTATCAAAATGTGTTACATCGGGTATTAATTCTAAAACTTCTATTAATACAATTTCGCTCATTATATATATATATATATTATATTTTAATATAATTAATTAAATTAAAATGATTCACTAGATTTCGTTAGAAATATTTTTAAAAAAATTGATAGAGTGCTATAACATTCTCTATACATTCGCGTTACGCGAATCACTTTATAATAATACTACGTAAATTTAAAAAAATTGATAAACAGATTTAAATAATAATTAATATTATATTTAAAGCATGGAAAATTTTAACAAATATTTGAACATGAATGACAATGATATAGATAACTTACTTTTAGGATTAGATTTAAATAAAAAAAATAAAATTGACAAACAAGAAAAATTGTGTACCCAATGTAAATCAGATAAATTAGTTTTTGATAAAAAACAAGGACACAATGTTTGTCAAAATTGTGGTACTGTAAATTTAATGATATTAGATGACAAGCCAGATTTTAATCAAAAAGATGCAACTTCTAATTATGGTTGTCCTAGTAATTATTTTTGCCCTATTTCAGCTTTAGGAACAAAAATGCGAACAAGAGGTTATAGTAGAATTGGTGCGATTCAGCGACAAGGTCAAGTACCTTATTGTGAAAAAGAACTTTTAACAACTATTAAAAGCATTGAATTAAAATGTCAACATTATAGCATTAGAGGTCCTATTATAGATACTGCTAAAACGTTATATAAAAAAATAAGAGATTACAAACATACAAAAGGAAAGCGTAAGGGTAAGAATATGATTATGCGATGTATTAATAGACGCTCAATGATCGCCGCATGTGTTTTTATTGCATGTAAACTTCAAAATGAACCTCGTTCTCCAAAAGAAATTGCAGATTTATATGATTTAGAAATAAAACATGTTAATAGAGGTTATCGAAAATTTTTAGATATAGTAAGTATTGATGTTTTTTTCACCGAATTTAAATCTAGTATTTCTACAGATTTTATTGAACGTTATAGTGAAAAATTAGGATTTAATCAAAAATATATTAAAGTAGCAAAAGATATTTCAACTAATATTCATAAACTTGATATAGTATCAACTCATGAACCAAGTAGTGTTGCTGCTGGATGTTTACTATTAGTTTCAAAAATTCACAGTTTAGATATTAATAAAAAAAAAATATCAGAAATTTTTAAAATATCAGATGTAACTATTTCTAAAACCTACAGAAGAATTTATCATTATCATCAAATAATTACAAATAATATGTTAACTAATTTAATTCACGAAAAACAAATGAAAGCACCTAAAAAAAAAATAAATGTGGATGAAGATAATTTAGTTTTAACAGAAGAAGAAATTGAAGTAGAAAAAACAAGAGAAGCAGAAGATAAAATAAAAAATAAAAAGAAAAGAGGTCGTAAAAAAAAATCAGAACAACTTGAATTAGAAATATAATTATTTGTAAACATCTAAAAATATTGAAGATATTAACTTTATTTTAATTTAATTTAATATGATCAAAGATATTGACATTTTTAATCAATTTCTCGACGATAATATTTCTAAAATATTTCCAATTATTTCACCGATAAGTAAAAATAAAAAATCAAAAGGTCTAAAAGACTATAATGAACAAATATTTCGTTATAAAAATGGCGAAACTATAATGTGGGATGATGCAAAAAATAATCCTACTAAAAAACCAGGTGGATTATTTGGCTTTGTACACAATGGCAAGAGAGTCGAAATACATATTATTACTAATATTTATAATCCAATTGAAAGATTATCTTCTTGGAGCGATAATGTTGGGCAAAGTGATAGAAATGTATTAATTTTAACTAAAAAATTAATAGAAATTAATTGGAAACAGTGGGTAAATTTAGGTTGTCCTAAAAAAGTTCAAGGAACAACTCGAGTTGTTACCGCAAAAAAAAAATTAACATCTTATTGTTTGAAAGAATTAGAGAAAAAATATATTGAGTTAACGTCTAAAAAATATCTTAATAACTTAGAACATAATAAAAACGAAATTTTAGTTTAACCTAATGTATATTTGATGAATAGATTCACATAATGAATAGATTTAGAAAAAATTGAATTTTTATATCTAATTAATAGATAATGTCAACAAATATACCCTATTCGTTAAAATGCTGCATTACTCATGAAATAATGCAAGATCCAGTAGTCGATCCCGATGGAAATAGCTATGAAAAAACCGCTATAGAAAAGTGGCTTCAAACTAATTCTACTTCACCAATTACTAGATCTCCCTTAACCTTGTCAGATTTGACACCAAATCGTGCCTTAAAAAATGTTATTGAACAGTTTCTAACGGGCGTTGATCCATCAACAAAAGTTTCAACAACAACTGACCATCAATATGATATGTCTCCAGTTGAATTTAAATGTTTATCAAATGGTAAAAAACTAATGGTTGTCGCAAATAATCCAAAAGGTAATAATCGCCATCCAGTAGATACTGTGCTTTTACTAGATGCATCTGGTTCAATGTCATCACTTGCTACAGTAAAAAATAGTAGTGGTCAAAGTGAAAATTATGGTCTTTCTCTATTAGATGTTGTTAAACATGGTGCTAGAACAATTATTAATTGTCTTAGTTCATCTGACCGTGTTTGTATAATTAGTTATTCAGACAATGCTATAATTGATTACCATCTTAATTATATGAATGATATTAATAAAGAAGAAGCTCTTAAAAGCCTCGATAAAATTTGTACACGTGGATGTACTAATATTTGGAGTGGTTTAGAGAGAGCAATGAACATTCTTGATTCAAAAAAGATTGAGTCTAACCAACGAAGTGTATTTCTACTAACAGATGGGCAACCAAACGTTGTACCACCTAGAGGCCATATTCCTATGTTAAAAAAATTTATGGACCAACATCCAGATTGTTGTTCTATTAATACATATGGCTTCGGCTATGAAGTGGATAGTAAACTATTATTTGAATTAGCCCAACAAAGTAATGGAGGATATTTTATGATACCAGATAGTAATTTTCTTGGAACAGTATTCGAACATTCATTTGCTAATTTAGTAACAACATTCTCAAGTAATATTAAGATTAAGATTGAGTTGGAGGGTGATCAATCTAATTCTTGTGAAGGTTTTAATACTTATAATAAGGATTTAGAATCATCTGACTATTTTAAGACTTTTACGTTTGGAGGTTTACAATATGGACAAGATAAACATTTTGTATTTGAATTTAAAAATCCGCTAGAGAATAAAAAACAAATTGTTTTTGTAGAATATAGAGATCATCGTACTAATAAAATTCATCAAGTTGAATTAACTAATAATATAGTTACAACTCCTGATGTAGATTTACATCTTCTACGATCTAAAATGTGGGATACTATTACAAATGCAATGAATTTAGCTGAACAAGATTTAAATGTTAGCCAAGAGATAATTAAAAATTATTTAGAAAGCTTGAATATTGCTAATTCAATATTTCCAAACAATTATTTAAAAGCTCTTATTCAAGATATTGCAGGACAAGTTACATTAGCATTCTCTACAAGAGAGTGGTATCAAAAATGGGGTAAACATTACCTAGTTGCGATTGCTCTAGCTCATATGAATGAGAATTGTACTAATTTTAAAGATCCTGGAGTACAATACTTTGGCGGTGATCTTTTTAAACAGATTAGAGATATGGCAGATGATGTTTTTTGTAATCTACCTCCACCTAAACCTCAGCAAGTAAGAACAACCTCTCAAACAAGACCAATGACTAGTATGCGACAAATGAGCAATTCAGCTGGTCCCTGTTTTGCTGGTAAAAGTAAAGTTCTTATGTTTGATAAAACTTTGAAAAAATGTCAGGATATTGTTAAAGGAGATGAGATTTTAACAGCTGATGGATCAAAAGGAACTATTAGATGTGTGGTAAAAACTCCAATTAATTCAGGTAAATTACTAATGGTTGCATTAGAGGGAGGATTACTTGTTACTGAATGGCACCCAATTAAAATAAATGGCGTATGGTGTTTTCCAAAAACTGTAGGTAAAACTCTAATTATATATTGTAATAATATTTTCAGTTTTCTATTAGAAGAATCTGACACACCTATAATGATTATTAATGGTGTTGAATGTGTAACTTTAGCACATCATCTAGAAGGAGAAATTGTAGGTCATGGTTATTATGGGACTAACAAAATTATTGAAGATTTTAAGAAGATTGAAGGTTGGAATGAAGGATTAGTAGTTCTAAAAAATAGAATTTTTATCAGGAATAAAGATTCTAATTTAGTTGAAAAAATTATTTAATATAATTCTTCAATCTTTTGTTTAATATTATCATTAGGATGATTAAATTTTTTTAAGTAATTTGAAACAACTTTGGTAAATTTTTCAGTATCATATAAATTTTTTTCAACTCTAATAGATGGTTCTAATTTTTTTATTTTAGGAATATTAACATTTAATAGATCCTTTGCCATAATTAAATCAGCTACATTTTTTGGGAATCTTCTCATTGCGCGATATTTTAAATCATAATCAATAGAAACAATTTTTAATCCAAAAAAATAAAAGTGGTTTTCAGGACTAAAAACAATATCAAAGTAATTAGTAATTTTACCTTCTGTAATTTCTTTTGTTTCTTCATCAAGTGTCTTTTTATCTTCTCCATCCCAATCTATAATTTTATCAAAATAAGGATCAATAAATGATAAATTTTTAATAATATCTAGATTTTTTTTTATATTAGGATCATAATTTCTTGGATGAAGTATTACTAAATCTATGTCATTATTCTTTCTAATATCCATAATATTTAAGGTAATTGAACTATCTAACATTGTTCCTAACCTTTCTTTTGTTTTAATATATTTTCTAATATAAATTAGTAGTTTAAAGAATCTGCTTTTTTGATCACGGTAATTTTCAATATCTTTAATTTTAAAATTAGATAAAGTTTCGATAGTTAATTTATGAAAAAATGAAGGTAGTAAAAAATCACGCCTATTTTTAAACATAAAGAATTTATCAGCTTCAGTTGCATCTTCTTTTACTTTAGGATAATTAGTTTCAGTAACATATACATAAAATTCATTACTATTTATTATATTTTTTTCACCATCGTCTAAATACTTTCTATATATTAATGTAATATTATTAGAAAAATAAGAGTTTACTATTAGTTTATTTGACATAATAAAATCACCTTTTAATTTTTCGTGACTAATAATAATTTCTACTTCATTCATATGACAATATAAAAATTTTAAATAAGACTCATTGTTTAAATAACTAAATAAGGTTTCATAAGAATGATATATTCCGGTTAATTCATCTTTAAATTTTTTTAAATTCATATATATATATATATTTAGAAAAATTTAAATCTATTCATAAAGTTAAACAAAAATATGATCTATTAAATCATCAATGTATTCTACAATTATTACTTCAAACTTTTTATTAATTAATTTAGGATAATCTTTTTTAATTTTATCTATATCTTTCTCATTTTCTTTAGGAACAAACACTTTTTTAACTCCTGCTTTTTTAGCACCATTTAATTTAAATTCTAGTCCTCCTATTTTAGTAATTCTTCCAGTTAATTCTATTTCTCCTGTCATACCTACAGTATTTTTTATTGGTTTTTGTAAAATTAAACTAATAAAAGCACTTGTAAATGCACAACCAGCACTAGGTCCATCTTTTGGGGTACTTGTAGATGGTGTATGAACATGAAAGCCGTATTTAAAATTATTTTCAATATATTCATTTAAATTTTTAATCTTATATTTTTTTTTATTTTTTTCAATAAAATTTAAGGCAGTTGTTAAACTACATAAAACTGATTCTTTCATAACATCACCTTGACTCCCCGTAAGCTTAATTTCATGAGAATTTACACTTCCATTAAAGTTTTTAAATATTTGAATAGGTATTATTCCACCCATACCTGATGTTGTTGCATATAATCCATTAATTATACCTATTTCATTATTATGATGAATAGTTGTATCATCGTGACGCGGTTCTTTCATAATATCAAAAATAATTTTTTGATTAATATTAATTTTTTTTATATTTTTCTTAAAAAGTCCCTCTTTTTTTAGTCGATTCATATTTAAATTCATACATATTTTTTCAATAATTCTTTTTATACCTCTTACTCCAGCTTCATTTGTATAATTATCAATTAGATATTCTAATATTTTAGGAGTCCATTTTATTAAAGATTTTGGTAAACCAATATCAATATTAATTTCTGGTATAATATGTTTATTACAAATTTCTACCTTATCTTTAGTACTATAAGGTTTAACTTTAATTTCTGTTAATCTATCAAGTAAAATAGGATCTACTAAACTACTATCATTATAACTAAATATCATAATTACTTTATCTAAAGGAAAGTCAATCCCTTGAAAAAATCTATCTTGAAAACTTTTATTCATATTAGGATCTGTTAAATGAATTAAAATACTGCTAATTTCATTTGTATTTCCATGTTTACTACACGCTTTATCTAATTCATCAAAATATAAAATACATCTAGACTTACCCATATCAACCATTTTTTTTATAATTAATCCCGGCTGTGATCCACTATATGTGTAACCATGTCCATGTAAAATTTCACCATCATTTTGACCTCCTAATGTTATTTCAGCAAAAGGGATATCTAATGCTTTACTAACACTTTTTGCTAGTAAAGTCTTTCCTACACCCGGTGGACCAACCATACCAAATGCAGTACCCATACTTTTAGGATTAGAAATCCATCTACCTATTGTTTGTAGTAAAAGTTCTTTAGGTTCTTCATGACCATAAGATAAATTTTTTAATTTAGTTTCAATGTCTTCTAAATAAACCTTTGCTTTTTTAAAATCTTTCTTTAATTTATCAAATTTAATAGAATCATTTTCTGAAGACCATGGATAATTAATAACTGTTTTAACATATGTTATTTGTTTAAAGTAATCATTATTCATAGATTTCATTTCTTCTATTTTTTCTAAAGCTAATGATTTAACACCTTTTGGGATATTTTTATTTAACATCAACTGTTTTTTATAATCAATATTATCAAGTGATAAATTTTTTAAATTTTCTATTTCTTTTTCTAAATTGTTTTCTGAATTATATAATTTAGATTGTAAATAATAAGTTAAATTAGAAAGAAAAAAATTATATAACATTCCATTAAATGTTTTCTTTTCTTTAATTAATCCACAAAGTGCTACCGCTATATCATTACTATCATCATCCATTATTAAGTGTAATTGTATCATTTGAAAAATATGATTTATAGATGCTTCTTTAGAAACAAATTCTTTCATAATATTAATAAAAGATGTATTAACAAGTTCTAAATATCTAAAATAAGTCAAATTAAAATATTCAGCATATTCATTAATATTATAACAATATAAATTTCCTAAATTATCATGTCTTAAAAATGTTTTTAAAAACTTAACATCTAGTTCAGGATATTCATTTTCAATAAATTGTATAGCCTTTGATTTTTTTGAATATAAATAAGGAAAATTTATTTGACAGGTTTTATAATATGAAGATAATGGATCTGTTTTAAAATATAAAGAAATTTTGTAACAATTATTTTTATAATTAAAATACAATATTCTTTCTTTTTTTAAATAATCAAAATCAGAAAAAGTAGTATTTACTTCCCATTTAAAATTTTCTACTTTTTTTTTTATTTTACTAAAAGATAAAATATGGACAATTGGTTTTATTTCTTCTAGTAATTCAACAAATTTTTCATTCATATTTGATAAAAAATTACTTCCTATATTGAGTTCTAAAATTGAGTAAATTGATCTACATCCAAATTTATTTATTAATGATTTTATTTTTTCGTATGAATATTTTAAAGGAGGATTTATTATAATTGATTTTCCATAATTTTCTAATGAATTATCAAAATCGTTTAAAAAATTTATTAAATCCATATCATTATCTACATTTGATTCAATTATTTCCATTATGTTATTAGTATCTGTTTCATCTTCTAATTTACTAATATAATTATTATATTTAGTATTTAGATTTTTATTAATTTCAAATATTTCATTAAGTAAATTAACTTTCCCTTTATCTTTTATAAAAAAACACTCATATAAATTATTAATATGTTTTTCAAAGTCATTAATTAATTCAGTAATTCTTTTATATTTGGTTTGCAGTTTATAAATCTTAAATTTATTTAACTTATTATCAAAATTCATTATATAATTTATAAGAAAAAAAAGAACCTTAAACGATTTAATTTTTTATAAAAAATTGAAAAAATGTATACTTTATAATCTTAATGAGTAATCAAAGTACACATAACAAATTTTTTAATGGAAATCCCATTATTAAAAAAAAAAAGAATTAATTAATCAACTTCTTCAAATAATTTATAATCTTTCTAGAAAATCATCTCCAAGTAAAACTGATTTTCAAAATATAGAAAATATTAAAAAAGTATTAGTTTCTACACTCTATGAATGTAGAACACAAGAAGAAGTATTCTTAAGACATAATTTTAAAGAAATGATAGGACGAGAACTTGAAGACAAATTAGTTTCTGCTAATGATTTTGATGGGTTTACTACATATCAACTTTTAATTAATCAAGCTACTTGTAATTTTAAAGATGATAATGAAAAATTAGTAATTACCAATCTTTTGGCAACAAGTTTTAAAGTTCAATTGTTTAGTATTCTTAATCTATGTCAAAAAATTAGAAATAATACAACATTGTCTCCAAATGAGTTAGTTATTATTAATTATTTAACAAAAAATTTAACTAAATTTGATCAAATAGATCATGTTCATGATACAGGATTAGATCCAAAATCAGATGATATTTTAGCTGCTATTATTCTACATGCAATTTGTAAATGGATTAATAAAAATAAAACACCTATTAAGTTAAATTTTTATGCAGTTGCCGGTAGTAAAGAAACAAGGGTTGCTAGAGCAAATATTTTAAAAACTGTTATCGATGATAATTCTAAATGGATTAGTCATAATAGCGTTCAACCCCAAAATAATAACTATAGTTTTCCAATAACTGAAGGAGAATCAGTTATTATTGGATGTCCTGACAAAATAGATATTAGTTCAGTTATAGTTAAATCAATAGAACTAACACAAAAATCACTTTTATTGATAACCGGTTTTATGAATGTAGATGATTTACCTATTGAATATCCAAAAAATTTTACTTGGGCAAGTCAAGGGAGTCATAATTTTTCATTCAATATTGGTGAAATTTTAGGAAGGAAAGGAAATAGTGTTCTAGACAAGTTGAAAACAATTTCTCCACCAATCTATCAAGATGATAGAATGATTACTTTTACAAATAATGAATGGAATAATCTTTATAAATTATTTGAGAAAGAACAACTTTTAAAAACAATTACTTCACTATCTGCAGTTGAATTTTTACTAACAGTAAGTGCTCAAACAGTTAAAAATGTAGAAGGTAATCTAACAGATGCATTTATGAGAAGTTTTAATATTCCAAGTGAGAAATGGTCAACGATATATGATTCATTTAAAAATTAATTTAAACGCTTTTATTTAAAAAGAAACAAAAAATGTTTAGTTTTTAATAAAATATTTAAGCAAAAAAAATGAAAGTGTGTTTGACTTAAAAAGAAAATGTAATATTATTGTATATATGCCTGTTAGTAAAAAATCTAAATCAGCTAAAACCAAAGTCTCCAAATCAAAAACTACAACTAAAAAAGTAGTTAAATCTGCAACTAAAAAAGTAGTTAAATCTGCAACTAAAAAAGTAGTTAAATCTGCAACTAAAAAAATTGCATCTAAATCTGCTGCTAAAACAATGACAAAAAAAACTACTATTGTAGCAAAAAAAACTATCAAATCTCAACGTAGTTTTAAGGTAAGATTGCCTGGTTCTGAAACGTTTGAAGGTCGATTTACTGGTCTTACACCGTACCAAGCAGCAAACAAAGCACTATCTAGCTACTACCGTGCAAACCCCAAATCAAAAGTTTCATTAATTACTTTTACTATTAAAGAATCAACCCGTGGAAGTAAACGCAATGAATACAATTACAATGGTAAACGTGAAAAACTGTCTACCCCAGTAGAATACACTATTAAGGGCGCGGATGGAACTCCTCGTACAATCACTAAAGCTTTCAAAAATAGACTTACCAAAATAAAGAAAGCCGAGCTAGCTAAATTAGCTCAAGCTCAAGCTCAAGCTCAAACTCAAGCGTAAGTTTGATAATAATTTTTATTTAATTTATTTAATTTAATAAAAACTAAATAGATTCACAAGTGAATAGATTTAAGCCATGGCTTTATGAGCAGTATACATTGCAGCAGTCATAAGTAATGACAATTTAGGATCTTGAGATCCACCACCTTGGTAAAGAAGAACAAAAACTAATGCCCATTGGACCATTTCATTTTTAGTTAATTCAGTGAAAGCAGCAGGAGGTGTAGGAAATCCACCATAAGCACCAATTGCTGTTGCAGTTGCAAGGACTAATTGATCAACAGAATATTTCATATATAATATATAAAAGAAAAAAATTATTTAATATTATTATAAATTTTTTCACAGAAATTATTTATTTTTTTTATATATTTTTTATATTCTTTATTTTGAATAACATCTATTTCACATTTTTCTAAAAATATTTTTATTTTCATTTGTTTTTTTAAAGATAAGTCAAAATCTAAAATATTACTTTTTAGATATTTAATTAAATACTCGAGTTCTTTTTTATAATCTTTTCTTTTTAAAAAATCATATGTATTAATAATATTATCTAGATCGATGCTAGTATGATTTATAGTTTGAAGTATATCTGTTGCTGTGTATAAAAAATTATTTTCTTCTTCACTTTTATCTTGTAATAATAATAATTCATTAATAATTTTATTTACACGTTCTGTTCTATTTTTAATAATTTCTTTTTTAATTTCTTCATCAACATCTGCTTGACTAATATTATCATTTTTTGAAGTAATTTGATGATTTAAATTATTATTAATGATATTATCTAATTCTGAATTATTTAATTTTTCTAAAGTTTCTAATAAATTAAAATTTATCTCAAGTAATTCATTTTTTTTTAAATTTCCTAATGATAAATTATTATTAATATTATTTAATTTATTATCTAATATCATTCTAGCAAGATATATTTTTTCATTTCTTTTATAATTTATAATATCTTCGTGATATTTCTGCAATGATAATTCCAAGTGCTTATCTACAAAATTATAATCAATTTTATTTTCTAAAGAATAATCAAATTTACTATTATTTGTTTCGTCAACGACAGTTATTAAAATCATACTATCAGAAGTTAATTTAAAGGTTATTGATATAATTGGATTAACAGTTTTTGATTTTATAAAATATTCTATTTTACCAACCATCACATTATCAGAAGCTAATTTTCGTTCTCCTTGATAAACTTTAATTATTATTTTATCTAAATCATTTTTATCTAATGTATATCTTTGAGTCATACTTGTTGGTATAGGAGTATTTTTTGGTATAATTATAGAAAAGTTACCATTTGTTAATTCAACACCTAATGATAACGGATTAACATCAACTATCGTAATATCATTTTTAATACTTAATAAATTATTTAAATTACCTAAATAGTAACAACAACCTTTTGCTACACAACTATTTAAGAATTTATTTTCTAATACAATATTTCCAAATATTCTTGTAACTAATTCATGAATAATATAAAGATTTGATCCACCTCCTACCATAATAATTTTTTTTATTTCATGCTTTGATTTAATTAAATTAAAAATATCCTCATATCGAATAATTATATCTAAAATAATTTTTTCAAAATCTTTGTATGTTAATTTAATTTTTTCATCAGTATATCTTTTAATTAGATTAATTTTTCTTTTTATTAATTCAATATTATAATGATCATAATTATATTTTTTTTTAAGTTTTTTTTTTAAAAATCCTTCTAACTTTTGATTAATTGTTTTACCACCAATTTCATTTAAACCATGATTATCAATAACTTCAAAAAACCCATCATCTATTTCTAAAATTGAAAAATCAGATGTTCCTCCTCCTATATCAACAACTAAAATTTTTTCATCATTTATAGTATTTTCTAACCCAAACGATAATGCTGCTGCAGTTGGTTCATTAATTAATCTTTTAACAGTAAATCCAGCTTGCTCATAACATTTTTTAATTAGTTTACGAGAACTATCATTAAATTCAGAAGGTACACTTGCTATAATTTCCATGTTTTTATAGTTTCCTAGTTTACTTATAATTAATCCTTTTAAAAATTTAAAATAAATTACTAAAATTTGATTTATATTCATATTCATAAAATTAAAATCTTTATTTAATATTTCTATTTTAAATTCTCTTAATATATTTTTTTTATCAATGTGTATACCGCATTTAATTTCGTCATTAAATGATATTATAGATGGTATTGTAGATGAGTTATTATATTTTAAAACTTTAATATTTCCTGTCTTATTAAGATAAGAAATACTAGTATTGCTAGTACCAAAATCTATTCCTAAATATAATTTTTTCATATTAATATCATAAATATATATTATTAATATCAAACTAATTTTTATTTTTTAATAAGTAAATTATTGGATTTTTATTTGAAGTTATAAATTTTTTTACAAATTTAATTAAATCACTTTTTTTTATATTTTTTAAAGATTTAATATATTCTTCTTTTTTATTAAAATTAAAAGTAGAATTTAATATTTCATTATGAAAATTACCATATAATTCACTTGTATTTTTTAAATTTTCATAGAATGATTTTATTAAACTTAATATATACGGATTAATATTTGTAGTTTTAATAACATTAATTATATTATCTATAAAGTCATTTATATCTTTTTCTAAATTTTTAATGTTTTTTGATGTTTGTACTTTCATGGTAAAAAAATATTCTTTATTACTATTTATATTAACTGTTGAAGTAAATAATCCTACTAAATATCCATATTGTTTTTCAGTTCTAAATTTTTTAAAGAAAATACTATCCAATAGATTAGTTAACAGTAATAATAATGTATTATTTGTAGAATTATATTTTCCTATAGGATATTGATACTGTAAACAATATAATTCTCCTTTCTTATATTTAAAAGAATCTATTTTTGAAAAGCCTTTTAATTTTAACATTTTTTTATTATTATATTTTTTTATTTTGTAAATAAAACGTTGGTCTAATACTTGTAATATTTTTTCATTAAAATTTCCAACTATATATAAATAGTGTTCTAATTTAAATAAATCAACTAAAATAATATTATTAACTTTTAATAAACTTGATAAAATTTGATCATTTGTAAAAATATCATTTACTAGTTTATTATGAATATAATAATTCATTTTCTTCCAAGGTGTTTCAGATTTATTTATTATATAACTATCAATTAGATTTCTTTTAACCTTCTGTAAAATATTTTTATCTATTTTTTTTAAATTTTTAATTAAATTTTGAAAGTCAGTGTATAATTTTAAGAACATATTGTTATATGCATGAAATGTAACTGTTATTTTTTTATTAAAAATATTTAATTTCATAATAACATCATTACCTAGTTTTATATGATTACTTAATTTAATAGATTTAATATCATTAATATAATTAACAAACATTTCTAATTGTACCATTTTATTAACATTATCAATCATTTCATCGGGAATATTATAGAAAATAGTTCCATAAATTAATGGTTCTTTAAAACTATAATTAGTTATATAGTAAATATTATTATATTTTATTGGTTTAAATAAATTTTTAGTTTTTTTTACTTGAGGGTCTGAAATTTTAGGAATAATATAATTTATTTTTGTTAGAGAATCATCTGGTAATTTTAATGGATATTTGCCTAATGTATATTTCATTTTATAGTATTTATCTTTACTTTTCCATTTTGAATTATTTTTTGTATAAATAATAATTTTATGATTTTTAAAACTTGCTAAAATTTTATTAATATCTTTATTAATTGCACTATTATCTTTAAAAATAATATTTTCCCCACTATAAAAATATTTAATATCGTATTTTTGAAGATTTGAAGTTATAAAATTTGTTATTCCTATTCCTTGATAACTTTCACTTTTATCAAAAAAAATATTATAACTACTTCTAGAAAAATTTATAATATTATTCCAATCTAATTTTTTTAAATATTTAAAAAATTTATTAGTATAGTTAATTAACTTTTTAATTGTATCATCTTTAGTATTAAAAGTTTCCATAAAAATACAAAAGATACCTTCTTCTAAAGAAAAACTATATAGTTGTGAAACTAGGTTCTTTTTAATTAAAAATTGTGAGAAACTATTTTCTGATGTATCATTTATAATATCATATACTATTTTATCTGCTAAAGATTTAAAAATATCTTTAGGATAATTAATTTCAAAATAAAAAACAACCTCATTTATATTTTCAGCAGCTTCTAATATAGAATAATAATTATTTTTTTTTAATAAGGGTTTTTTAAAAGAAAAATCATAACCAGTAAATTGTTTTCTTGAAATTGTACTAAATGGATTAAGAAGATTTTCCATTTCTTCTAACTCTAATGAAGACTGTATACAGATAGTAATATTTTCAGATAAATAATATTTATTGTAAAAGGTTATCATTGCTTCTCTAACATTTTTTCCGAATGATTTTAAATTACCAGTATAAAATTTACTTAATATAGGATTTTCTGAAAGACTAAAAAGATGATGTCTTACACGAAATATTTTATTATTTAAATTTTTTTCATGTTCAGAATTAATTGCATTAATTTCTCTCTTGACACAATTTTTATTAAATAATGGTTCTTTAAAAAATTCACTAAAACAATCACTAGCTAATTCTATACCATCATTATTGCACTCAAAAAAATAAACTGTTTCAAAAGTTGAAGTATATGCATTAGTATATCCTCCGTGTTTTTTTACATGTTTATCAAAAAAATTTTCTACAGGATATTTTTTACTACCTAAAAAAAGCATATGTTCTAGAAAATGAGCTAACCCCATGTTATCAAGAGGATCCATTGCACTACCTACATTAACATTTACACAAACTTGTGTTTTTGTTAATTCTTTATTTCTTATTAGACAATATTTAATCTTATTAGACATTTTTCCTACCTTAAATTTTCTTTTTTCATTTTTAGGAATTATCATATTATATATATTTATATAATATTATTATATTCACTTTGTGAATCTTTTTATCTTCCTAGTTGTTGATTTTAATTTATAAATATATTCACAAAGTGAATAGTTTAATAAAAAATTGAAAAATTTATAAATAATATATTATATGACTTGCATTGAATGTAACAAAAACTCTATGAAAATAAATTCATTTGGCTTGTGTGATAACTGTATACACACTTCTAAAAAAATACAACAAGAGTTTGATGAAAATCAAACATTAGAATATACAGAGCCTGTTAATATTATTGACAATATATATATAGGTAATATTAATTCTACAGTTGATGGAGAAAAGCTTAAAAAAAATAATTTTAAATATATTATAACAGTTGGTAATAATATATCTAAATTCGCAAAAAAAACTAATATTGATTATATTGAATTTTTGGTTGATGATAGTTTAGAACAAGATATGACTAGTGTTTTTAAAAACTCTCTTAATATAGTTAATAATATTAAGAATGGTAATATTTTAATTCATTGTTATTCAGGTATTTCTAGGAGTGCTAGTACAATAATTTATATTTTAATGAAAAAGTATGATATGAATTTTATGAATGCTTTTAACTATTTAAAAAATATACATCCTAAAGCTCATCCTAATAGTAATTTTATAAATCAATTAAAATTAGTTTAGTACTTTAATTATTTCATCAAATGAAACGAATGTACCCATGAATCTGTTACATGAATTAGCCATTGTTTCTAATCTACTTATTATACCATTTTCCTTTATTTTATTAAATATAACTCTACCATTATTTTTTATTGTATTTTTTTGATCATCAGATAGTACAGTATATTCCGCTTCTAATACTGTTTTACTTTTTAGATAACCATCATCTAAAGATGATTTAAATGCACTTCTAAAATCCATACATGCATAATTGTCTTCTACATCAACTTTGGATGAACCAAAATCATAAATATAAACATTATTTTCTTCATCGACAGTAAAATTCCTGTAATCTAAATCATTATGTCTGAACTTAATTTTTTCATTTGCTAATTTTAAGTTAAGGGCAAGATTTTTTAAAATAATTAAATAGTTTATAATATAATTATTAATTTCTGCGGTAATTTCTTCAGTTAATCTTGTTCTAGATTCATCAGTAAAAATAGCTTTTTCTTCTTTTAAGTAATCATTAAAAATCATATAGAATTTTTTTAGTAAATTTACCCCTTTTGCTTTTTTCATAATAATATATTGATAAGTATGTGGACCAACTGAGTCACTTGCACAAAAATTAGTTGTTAATTCATTAGGAATTACATTACTTTTACATCTACCAATAGAAATATAATACATAAAATTGTCTAAATTATTGTCTCTTAATTTATTTGAAAGTGCTATTTCATTATCGGGAATAAACTTTTCAGCTACTTTTATTATTTTTAAAACTTCATCATTGTCTTTACTATATACAAAAGATTCAGCTCCTTGTCCTAAATATGTTAAGTCAGTATATAATTCACCGCCTATTTGTTGTTTTAAATTTAAATATTTATTTTTATATTTAAAATATTTATTTTTATAACTTATCATTATATATATAGATATATATATATATGGAATATACAATTAAAAATTTTAATGAAAAATATTTAAAGTATTTTGTACCTCTAGTAGGCGGTCAATATTACATGGGAAGTAATGGAAATAATATTAAGTTCACTTATGATATTCATCAAGTTTTTAATTTTAAAAATACAGATTCGTCATTTAGTAATTTTAATATAATAAAAAATATAATCTTTAATTCGAGAACAAATAATGCATATTTAAAATTTTTGAAAAAAAATAAAGAAAGTTATTATTTAGACAAGAATGTAATTAAAAATTTTTCTAATAATCCTAAAGAAAAATTAGAAAAGATGCTTTTAGCACTAAATACGTTAGTTCAAAAATATAATGATATTTTTGATTCTACTAAAATAAAAGAATATTTTAGTGAGTTGATAGGTAAGTTAAGTGATAAAAATTACTACTTTCTTAGTGGATATAATACACATGCTGTATTTGTTTGTAAATATAAGGATATGATTATAATTGGTAATGTAGGCGGTGGTATAATGCGACAAGATATTGATAGTGATCAGATGGTAAAAGCCATTAAATATTATCGCTTTAAAATTGAGTATCTTATGATATTGATATTTTGTAATTCATTTATCAACGAAAAGTTATATATAGAATTAATTAAAAAAATGAATGAAGATCCAATCCCTGATGAAAATAAACTTGCCAATAAAGATAGTAATCAAAGTTTAAAAGTATTAGATTATGATGTAGTTTTAGAGAAAAATCATTTTTATTTGAAGAGTCAGGATAAAGGTACATGTACATGGCATTCTACTTTTATAGCAGATATATTTTTTAATTATTATTATCCAACTACACCACTAAAAAACTTACAAGAACACTATCAAAAAAAAAGAATAGATTTCTTACAACTACTTCAGGACCCAAAATTTAATTCTTTTAATACAGATAATTTAAATTTACAAATAATTCAAAAGATAAATTTAGTAACTTTTAAAAAAGACATAATAGATTTTTATCAGTTAGATAATGTTGAATATGAAGATGATGTTTTTAAATATTTATACAACTTTTTTTTTAAAAGAAAATTTGCAGCAAAACAAGTAGCAGAAGAATTAATGCAACAAAATATTAAGTATCAAGATATTAATTTTGACAATCCAAGTGATGAAATTAAAAATATTATTAGCAAAGGTTATTTTAATGAAACTAGCGTAATTAAAATATTGGAACCACTTAAAATGTTTTATGATAATAGTTTTAAAACAAACTTGAAAAGTTTATTTATATCTTCAAGATCTCTTAATTTAATAACTGTTGAAAATTTATCAGATCTAATTAAAAATTATTTTTTTACTCAGAAATTTAAAGAAGATATACCTGATGATGTTGAATTAAATGAAAACTTTATTAATAATTGTAAATATTTAATAAAACAAACTACTTCTATTTATGATAAGAATGCATTATTATCAATTTATTGTTACGTAATTTTTAAAAAAATAAAAAATGATAATTCTTTTAATCAATTTAAATTAAGTTATAATAATTTTTATACAATAACAGAGAATATCAATAAATTTAATAATTTTATAAAATCATCTTATCCTTTTATTGAAATTAGTGTACATAATATTGAAGTTATTTATGAAATTTTAAAAATTTCTTATTTCTTATTTCAATTTAAAAAGATAAGAAAATCTAACGAACCATCACAATATAATTTATCTAATTTATTTAATTTAATTGATTATAATAGAATAATAGAAATTTATAAAACTAATATAGAAGAATTATACGAAACAGCCAGCTATGAATATAAAGATTTTATCAATTCACATCGTATTGGCGAAGATGGAAATTTTGGATGGTTTAAGCGAGTTAATCAATTAAACGGGTTTTCTGAGTTTGCTAGCAGTTACATACGTATAAATCCAATTGTATTATTTAACTCTACCGAAATTAATGATTTTTTTATTGGAATGATATGTGCAGTAAATTTTAATATAATCCCCGGTATTTCAGCGTTTAAAAGTACATCTAAAAAATTTGACAGAATTGATTTAAATAATTTATATAATCCATATATTATACTATCAGAAAATAATATTGAAATTAAAAAAAAAATAAGAGAAATTGAAGCAGTGCAACCATCATGGATGAGCCTAAGAATAAATTTAAGTACTGCTTATTTTTTTCAAGATATACCAGTTAATTATTTTGCAATAGATAACAACAATTATATTTACAATAATTACATATATAATATTTTACATAATTGTAAAACTGTCAACAGTTCCTTTTTTTCAGATAATTTTAAAAAGACTGCGTTGCTTTCTTATTCTAATTTCTTTATAGATACTCTAAATGTAAATGGTAGTCATAATTTTAATTTAGAATATAGTAAAGATAATTTTATGGCATCTTTTAAAATTAATACAAATTATTTAGAAAATAAATCTAATTCAATATTCATTAATTTGTTTAATAAATATACCGATAGCACATTAATAGTTAATAATAAAGATGGTCTAGATAAAAGTTATGAAAGGTCACTTGCGAGAGATCTAACGGATTTTCAAGCGAACTATCCACATTTTAATAAAAAAAATATTTCTTTAATTGAACATTTCAAAATAAATAAAGTAAAAGGTATTAGCATTAAAAATAATGTAATAAAATATTTAAATGATGTTGTTACAGTTGAAAATTTATATAAACATATATTTTTTAAAATACAAAAATCAGATGAAACAATATTTTTATTAAAAGATCATGAATTTAGAGGTAATCTTATATCAGTGCGAGAATTTTTAGAAGAATTTAGTATTTCTAATTCAAAATTAAAAAAAAAAATAGGTTACTGTATTAATCTTCTTCATTATAAAAAAAAAGATCAAATTAAAATATATTTTGTAAGAAATGATAATATTTATTACTTTAACTATGACGAAGTTCTATTTAAAATTGATGATGATAAGTTATATGTAAATAATAATTTAATTACAACTGATTCAATTTTTGAAAAACATATTTACAGTTATCAAAACGTTTTTATGTCTGAAAAAAAAATGTTAATTTTAAATAGTTTAGAAACACAACAAACATATCCAATATGGTCTCAAGAAGATATAAAATTTAGTAGTTTTTATCTTGAAATTCATTTTAATGAAACATTCACTACAATTACAAATGTTAATGAAATTAATTACAATCAAATAAAAAATTGCTTACAATTTGCCAGTTTTTCTAATGATCATTATTTAGTTAAAATGTTTTTTGATGTAATTAAAAATTACCCACAATTTTATCAAGATAAAGATTTTGAAATGAAATTTAAAAAAGATTTAAAATTAGGTAGTGTATTTGTTAATTCTTTTTATAAAATTTTACGTTCAAATAATACACAATATGGAGGAGAAGATCAAGAAAATAAAATCGAATCACTTTCTTCAGAAGAACAATTAAATGATGATGATTTTGTTGATAAAGATGAATTATTAACTAATGATAGTTTTATTAGTAAAGATGAATTATTAACTACTGCTAGTGAAACTACTGATGATGGTTTTGTTGGTAAAGATGAATTATTAACTACTACTAGTGAAACTACTAATGATGATTTTGTTGATAAAGATGAATTATTAACTAATGATAGTTTTATTAGTAAAGATGAATTATTAACTACTGCTAGTGAAA